>MDTB01031888.1_pt1 | contig 11898 bp, 11 predicted proteins | sample 811161 | NCBI WGS metagenome assembly MDTB01 (sample SAMN05326650, study PRJNA326480) | marine metagenome | isolation source: seawater | place: Mediterranean Sea | collected 2009 | reverse complement strand
GGCTTATTGCATTGGCAACGGCTATCCCGGTTAACCCGCAACTGATCACAATGGCAGAGGATAATGAGCCAGCAGCATTTGATGCTATGGTGACATGGGGGCATGGCCGCGATGGGGCACTTCATGATCATCCGATGCCGGGGAATAGCCACATGCATATGGGCAAGCGCATCATGGCGAGCAATCCCACGGGCGCCTTGGCGACCGACCTCAAGGCATGTGCCGCCTACACAGAAGGCGAGGTCGCTGCCGCCAGCATTACTCAGCCCGCCATGATCATTCTGGCGCGTGATGATCGGATGACGCCATGGAAACAAGGTCAGGGGCTGGCCAATGCGATTGCCCATTCTAATTTAGCAACCATAGAAAATGCTGGTCACATGCTACCAGTGGAACGCGGTGATGATGTTAATAAAGCCTTGCGCCGTTTATTTGAACAAACAGGAGCATAGCTATCCATGATGAGTAATTTTTCGGATATTCCCTTTTCTTCTATTGCGGTTATTGGTGCTGGCACCATGGGTAGTGCGATTGCTGGGCAGATTGCTAATGCGGGGCTGGATGTGTTGCTGCTGGATATGCCTGATGATGATGCCGAGGAGGTTAACCGCCGCAGTGTTGATGCGGTAGAACGGCTCAAGAAATCTGATCCGCCAGCGTTGTTTTCAAAATCCTGTGCAGAGCGCATTAAGACCGGAAATATCCGTGATGATATGGCAAAACTTGCTGAAGCTGACTGGATTATTGAGGCGGTGGTCGAGCGTCTGGATATTAAGAAAACGCTGTATAAGCAATTGGCGGAGGTTATCCCCAGCGATGCCGTGATCACATCCAACACCTCCACTATTCCGATTAAAGTTCTGGTTGAAGATATGGATGCGGAATTCCGCCGCCGCTTTGCGATCACGCATTATTTTAATCCTGTCCGCTATATGCGGTTACTGGAATTGGTTGAGGGCGAAGATACCGACCCTGCCATTATGGCAAGACTAAAGGATATGAATGATCGCGTTCTTGGTAAGGGCGTTGTCCAGTGCCGTGATACGCCGGGCTTTCTGGGCAATCGTGTTGGTGTTTATGCGCTTCAGGTTGGCCTTGCCGAAGCCTATGATCAAGGCCTGTCACTTGAACATGCTGATGCTGTGATGGGGCGGCCTATGGGTATTCCTAAAACAGGCGTCTTTGGGCTGTATGATCTGATTGGCGTTGATCTGATGTCTGATGTGGTGGCAACATTGGCAACAATCCTGCCTGCTGACGATGCTTTCCATGCCGTTGGGGAAACGCAGAATCCAGTGGCAAGCATGATTGCGTCAATGCTGGCAGACGGCCATAAAGGTGATAAATCTGGTGGCGGCTTCTATCGCCAGGAGCGCGCCCTGATGATTGATCTGGCTAGCGGTAAATTGGTCAATACAGGTGAACATCCGTCAGCCTTAATTGATAAGGCGAATGCTGTCATGGCGGCAGGTGATGATGCGCTTGTCTTAATGATAAGCCCGCCTGACGATAAAGCGGACGCCCCATTGGTTCAATTTGCGCGGCGGGTTCTGGGCAAGGTATTTGCTTATGCTGCCTCCCTGATTCCGAGCGTCACCACCACCCCGCAAGATATTGATGACGCCATGAAACTTGGCTTTAACTGGCAAAAAGGCCCGTTTGAGATGATGGATGTCATCGGTCATGACACCGTCAGGGCAATGATTGCTGAGGCTGATATGACGCCCCCGCCGGTGCTGGCGGCCAGGAATCTGGACATGTTTTATCAACCCAAAGATGGCGCGTTGCTGGTTGCCTCTTATGATCAATCCATGCAGGCGCCAGATATGCAGGCGGTAAACTTGCCGCCACGGACAATTCGCTTTCATATGTTGCGGCGCTGTTTGACGCCGCTTCAGCACAACAAGGCGGCTAGCCTTTATGCTCTTGACGGCGATATTCGGCTAGTTGAGTTCCATTCCAAAGCGAATGCCTTAACCGATGAATCGATGGAAATTGTTGCGGCGGCGGCAGATGATCATGGGCGCGGGATTATCGTCCATAATGATGCTCAGCATTTTTCAGCAGGCGTTGATTTAACCGCTGTTCTGGCATTAATCCGCGACCAGGATTGGTCAGGGATTGATGCGTTTTTGACCCGTTTTCAGGATGCTGTCACGGCCATGCGTGATGCGCCTGTGCCAGTCATAGCGGCACCATCAGGGCTGGCGATTGGCGGCGGCTTTGAGGTGATTGTTCATGCGGATGAGGTGATTGCCCATGGTAATTCCGTCTTTGGTTTGGTTGAGGCGGCGGTGGGTGTTGTCCCCGGTGGTGGCGGCGTTAAAGAAACGATGCGGCGGTGGCTGGATGCAACTGATGATCCTGCCGAAGCGGCATGGAAAACATGGATGCAAATTGGCTATGCGCGGACGGGAACTAGCCCAGAGGAAAGCGCGAAGATGCAATATTTCCTGCCTCACCGCGATCATATGGAAATGAACCGTGATAAGCTCTTGGCTAGTGCGATGGAACGCATTGCTGCTATCCATGCTAAGGGCTACAAGCAATCACTCGCCCCTGAGCTGACATTACCGGGTGCTGGATTGCGCCAAAAAATGTCGGAGTTTATGGATAAGGGCATTGCTGACGGGATGTTTTTCCCCCATGACAAAACCGTCGCTATGGCGGTCGCAAGTATTGTTGTCAGCGATACAGATGCGCCTGAAACGGTATCCGAGAAAGCGATGTTTGCACGTGAAAGACGGGCTTTTATAGACCTCGCCAAAACACAAGAAACCCTGGAGCGTATTGCCATGCTGATGGAAAAGGGGCAATCTATCAGAAATTAAGGTTATAAAAAACTAATTGAGAGGATAGTAACATGACAAATCCATATGATGATTTTCCGGCGGTGCAAGCAAATTATGTTCCTTTATCGCCATTGTCATTTTTGCCGCGCGCGGCATCTATCTATCCCCATGGTGAAGCGATTATTCACGGCAAGCGGCGCTATTCATGGAGCGAGACTTTCGCCCGATGTAGGCGTTTAGCAACAGGTCTCAATGCTATCGGTATCAGCAAAGGCGATACGGTTTCTATTATCTGCCCCAATATCCCTGAAATGGTGGAGGCGCATTTTGGTGTGCCTGCTAGTGGCGGTGTCCTGAATGCTATTAACACGCGGCTTGATGCTGAGACTATTGCTTATATCTTGACTCATGGTGGATGCAAGGTGTTGCTGGTTGATCAAGAGTTTGCAGCAACAGCAACTGAGGCGCTTGCCGCCATGGATGCCGCAGATGCCGCCGCGATCACAGTGATTGATATTATCGACAGCGAATATGACGGCAATGTTAAGCCGATCGGAGTATGTGATTATGAGGCGTTGCTGGCCAAAGGCAATGTCAGCGACCCGTGGCGTCTGCCCGAAAATGAATGGGATGCAATGACGCTGAATTACACCTCCGGCACAACCAACCGGCCGAAAGGTGTGGTCTATCATCATCGCGGCGCCTATCTTTTATCCAAGGGAACGGCGTGTGACTGGTTTATTGCCAAACGCCCGCGCTATCTGGCGCTTGTTCCGTTATTCCATTGTAATGGCTGGGGACATAGCTGGACAATGGCGGCGATTGGTGGAACGATTATTGGTGCGCGTACGGTTTCTGCGAAGGTCATTTTTGATGCGATTGCTGATAATGGAGTGACGCATTTTGGCGGTGCGCCTATTGTTCTATCCATGATTATCAATGCTGGTGATGCAGAAAAGCGGCCTGTCCCTGAAGGTATTCAAGTCATAACGGCTGGCGCGCCGCCGCCACCTGCGGTCATCACCCAGATGGAAGCTTTAGGTTTTGAAGTCACGCATGTCTATGGGCTGACCGAAACATATGGTCATGTGACGATGAATGTCTGGCATGAAGAATGGGATCAAGACAGTAATAAAAACCGTGATCTGCTGCTTGCTCGGCAAGGCGTCGCCATGTCTTTCCTTGAGCATCAAGATGTCGTTAACACAGAGACGATGGAGCCTGTTCCAGCAGATGGTGAGACCATTGGTGAGATTGTTTTTCGCGGTAATACCGTGATGAAGGGATATTTCAAAAATCAGGAGGCGACTGACGAAGCCTTTAAGGGCGGCTATTTCCATTCTGGTGATTTAGCGGTTAAGCATCCTGATGGTTATGTTCAGATCATGGACAGGCTGAAAGATATTATCATTTCAGGTGGCGAAAATATCTCGTCGGTTGAGGTTGAGGCAACCTTGCATAAGCATCCGGCGGTGGCGTTGGCGGCGGTGGTTGCGATGGCTGATGAGAAATGGGGTGAGGTGCCATGCGCCTTTGTTGAACTGAAAGGTGACATTGCCCCTGGCGAAGATGAGCTGATTGCGTTTTGCCGTGAGCATATGGCGTCTTATAAGCGGCCGAAGAAAATTGTCTTCACAACCATCCCAAAAACGGCAACAGGAAAGATGCAAAAATTTGAATTGCGGCGGATGCTAAAAGATGGTGATTTTAGCTGATCACCGTCGCCGGTGATAACAGCATTAGCCCCAGCACATAACTTTCTGGCAAGACTAATCCATTTGGCATATCTGCCATCTTGCCAAAATCCGGTGCTGGATGATCACGCATCTGAATTTCGGCCTCGGCAATGACGCTTTCCATCTTGATGCTAGTCGCATCCCTCGCGTCAGGATTTGCCGATATCCGCATCAGCTCCGATAGATATAGCGTGTTGGTATAACCGCCGCTTTGTGGCCGTTGATGCCAGCCTTCCTGCCGTTCAATGCGAATACGTGGCGTCACTAGCGCAATGGGAAGCTGTGCCATATCCTCATCTAACCGATGCCCAGCGGGAGCCCATAAAACGGCACGCATTTTAATATCACTGGCAAGAGTGATAGTGACAGATTGGTCGGCATTAGTGGCAGATAGCCCTTCAAGATGACGATCTGTGGCGGCATGAAATCTGCTGCCGCCAAGCATCCAACTGCCGCCATCATGAAGCCGCTTATGAGCCAGTTCTAAAATGGCTTCTTGCGATAGCGGCAAGCGCATGGTCTTGATACCGGCTGAGGCCAGGCTTTTTGGTAATTCATGCCAGCGCTGCAATCGTATATCCGGGTCAGCCTCACGCCATCCCTCAACCTCATCATGCGGTCGGTGGCAACCGCTGCAATCCTGGCTCGCCGAATGATCACAAACACCAACACAAGGGCTATGTGAAGCGGAGCTAAAAGCCAGCGCATCAGTTAGCATATGGCGATAGGGGGTATCGGTTTTACTCATCAATCTACTCATCAGTTATACTCACCAGTTTTACGCACCGTTATTACTTAGGGGGGGGGTTATTCTTAATCAAACCAAGCTCGGTTTCTTCTATCAGAATATTGGCCAAGCCTGCGTCATAATCTGGATAGAGCAAATCCAGTCCCAGCTCAGATTTAAGACGAGTCGAGTCTACGCATCTCGCGGTTGCATAAAAACTTCGTGCCATTGGCGACATATCCGCATCAGCAAAATCCACAGGCGCAGGCGCATCCATGTTTAACATTGCGGCGGCTCGCCTGATAACATCACCAGCCTCACAAGGGCTGCCATCGGCGCAGTTGAGTATCCGCTGAGGGGCAGGATTATCCATCGCCGCCATCATAATTCGCGCCAGATCAGCAACATGAATACGGTTAAATAAATGCCCCGGCTTACGAATAATCCGCGCTTTTCCAGCCAGCAGAGCCTGAAACGCTGAGCGGCCTGCCCCATAGATACCAGCAGCACGAAAAATCTCTGCATCAAGCTGATCTTGCCATGCACGTTCGGCTTGTCGTCGCCATTGGCCACGTTTTGAAATCGCCTCTGTCGGGCTGTCCTCGTTCACCCAGCCGCCATCAGACTCAGTATAGACGCTGGTCGCAGAAATATAGCCAGCCCATAAGCCATGCTGGGCCATAATCGCTTTCAGTGCCGCACCATGCGCTGCTAACACAGGATCAGTACCGCCAATGACGGCGATTGATGAGACTACATGCGTGATGCCAGCAAAGGCCTGTTCAGGGTTGTCTAACGGCTCATCCGCAGAAAACCGAAAAACCTCAACCGCATCTGGCAAGGCATTGATACCGCTGTCAGGGCGCAAGCCATGACGTTTAGTGCCGCGCACGCGCCAGCCTTTATCCAAGAGCTTGCGTGCCAGCATAGTGCCAGTAAAGCCAAGTCCAAAAATAAATATACATGGTTGATAAGACATCATCAGAAGATTAGCTTTTTCCATCATCTTGGCAAGATGAAATTCCATTACGGTTGCGATTAGCCCATTGCGCTTGCGGTTAGCCCATTGCACTTGCGGTTAGCAGAGGTTATGACAAGATAACTTAATCAAAAATGATAATAAAGAGGCGGCTATGATACCGGTGAAATCAGGGGCAAAATTACGGGTAATAATGATGGCGGTTGCGATATTAGCCGTCGCCAGCATTGCCGCAACGTCGCTTTATATGCTGACAGATCGGCTCGCCAGAGACACCATGGAGCCGTTTTTCCCACATTTGGCTGATGCGCCTTTTGAATTGCAATCAGCTAGCGGCGGCATGATCAGCCAGCGTGATTTAATTGGTCAGCCGCAGCTCATGTTTTTTGGGTTCACGCATTGCCCAGAGATTTGCCCAACAACGCTATATCGGATGTCCAGCATCGCTGAGCGACTGGCTGCGACCGAACAGCTAGGCATTGTTTTTGTGACGGTTGACCCGGATAGAGATAGCGCCGCATTATTAGCTGATTACATCAGCAATTTTGCCCCCAATATAACAGCATTAACAGGACCCGCTGAGGCAGTTCAGCAACTGACTAATCATTATCGGGTTGTCGTCCAGAAAGTTGATCTGGATGATGGTGATTATACTGTTGATCATACGGCCTCTGTCTTCATGTTCGACCGTGAGGGCAGGTTTTCAGGCCTCATCGCATGGGGTGAGGCTGATGCAATGATAGAGGAAAAAATCAAAAGGCTGATTAATTGAGGCAGATAGGTTAGATTAGTCATATGGCAGAGCAGGTGATCATAATTGGTAATGGTGGGGCAGGGCTGGCGATGGCGTTAGCCTTGGCTAAGGCAAATCACCAAGTCACGATTATTGGCGCCAAACAGGCGCCGGCTGATCGCATGTTAGGCGGTGTCCAAATGGCCGCAAATGGCTGGTCAGCTTTGCGTGATCTTGGCTGTTATGACGCGGTTTGGGAATACGCCAAACGACTTGAGCTAATGCGGATTATGACGCTGTCACATGGTCATACCTTGGTTAGCATGCCGCTTGATGAAGCCCATCAGCGTCAGCCTTATGCGTCAGTAACACGGCAAGGGTTGATTAAAGCCATGTCGGATAGGGCGCTGGCATCACCTTTTATCACCCATGTCACGGCTGAGGTTACGCATATCGAAAGCCATGCCGCGCAAGCCGTCGTTTTTGACAGTAATGAGCAGGAATATCAAGCTGATTGGGTGTTTGGCGCGGATGGCATGATGGGCCTATGCCGGCAATATGTAGATGGTGGTGATATCGTGAAGCCAAAGCAGGCTAGCCGCACGGCGCATCGGTTTTTGGTGCCGCTTGATCATCTGCCAGCAGTAATGGCATCGGCCTCAACGAGTGTCTGGCTTGGCCGCGCCGGGCATATTGTTCATTACCCGTTATCGAATGGCATGCTTAATTTGGTTGTCATCACCCATAATAGCATTAATGGACGCACAAATGGTCATGACAAGTGCTGGGCATTGGCGGAACAGCTGCTTGGCGCCCATCCGTCACTTGATATCAGCCACCCTTCGCTAGCAAGGGAACAGGCGCATATGATGGCGTTACAGTCATGGCCACGCTGTGATAGCTGGGTCAGAGATCGTGTCGTTGTCACCGGTGATAGCGCTCACCAGATGCCGCCGCATTTAGCGCAAGGGACGGGGCAAGCGCTGATTGATGCGGCAAGTTTGGGGCGCTGTCTGGCCGATGGCAAAACCATTGCAAATGCTATTCCGCAATGGGCTGGCCAGAGGATGCGGCGGATTAGAGCGGTGTTAGCATCCGCCGATCAAGCAGGTGCAGTCTTTGCACCGCCGCCGTTATTATCGCCAATCAGAGATGTGATGGTTGGTCTTGGCGGCATGGCGATTATGCCGCGTATCCTGGATAAGATTTGGTCAGATCAGTTATAAAAAAACCCGCAAACAGTCATGCCGCTTGCGGGTTCATATCAAAGGTTACTCAATTTTATTCGCGGTTGCCGATCAGCTGGATCAGGAACAGGAACATATTGATGAAATCGAGATAAAGCCGAAGCGCGCCATGAATGGATTTTTTCTGCGCCTCGCTATAACTATCAGAAGCCAGATACATCATTTTAATTTTCTGTGTATCATAGGCTGTCAGGCCAGCAAAAATCAGAACACCGCCAACGCTAATCAACAAGCTCATGCCCATTGAGCCCATAAACATATTGACGATCATAGCGAGCAAGAGCCCAACAACACCAATCATGAGAAAGGCACCAAGCGGGCCAAGATCACGTTTTGTCGTGTAGCCATAGATGCTGAGTGAGGCAAAGGCAGCTGCTGTGATAAAGAAGGCTCGTGCAACGCTCTCACCAGTGTAGACAATCAACAATGATGACAGAGAAACTCCCATCAGCGCGGCAAAGGTATAAAACACGCCCTGTGCTTTTGATACTGACATCGCATGGATACGCGCAGACAGCCAGAACACCATAGCAAGAGGCGCCAAAACAACAACCCATTTCAATGGTGATAGATAAAGCGCCTGACCAAGCGGGGTCAGCAAAGTGCTACCGCCAACTTGAGCTGACACGGTTAGCATTTTTGTGCCGTAAGCGGCAAGGCCAGTTAAAGCAAGCGCAGTGGTCATATAATTATAGACCCCTAGCATGTAGCTCCGCAAGCCTTGGTCAATGGCGGCTTGGTCGGCTACGGTTGAATTCATATAACGATGGTCGTTCATGTCATCCTCCGATTCGTTCGAGCAGGTTCATCCTGAAGTTAAGATAACCATTACTTGTGGCGATTTCAAGACAAACCGATCATGAAGCTGATCATAAAGACAATAAGGGGTTTTTCTTTAATTTGCCTGCTCAGGCGGTTATGGCTTTCACCTGACTTTTCCGCAATCGTTCTGATGTGGTTTTAAGCTGGCCGCAAGCGGCTAGAATATCCTCGCCTCTAGGGGTGCGAATAGGGCTTGCATATCCGGCTTTCATCACAATAGCGGCAAAACGGTCAATACGGTCATCGCTTGACCGTTCATACCCGCTTCCCGGCCATGGATTGAAAGGGATCAGATTGATTTTTGACGGAATACCCTTAATCAATTTGACCAGCGCCCGCGCCTCATCATCGCTATCATTAATACCGTTAAGCATGACATATTCCCATGTTATGCGCCGCGCATTCGATAAAACAGGATAATTATTACAGGCGTTGATAAGGGTTTTGAGTGGATATTTTCGGTTAATTGGCACCAGCACATCACGCAACGCATCATTGGTCGCATGTAGCGATATAGCCAGATTAACCCCCAATTCATCCCCGCAGCGGATAATCTCAGGCACAATACCAGAGGTTGATAGAGTGATGCGCCGTTTCGATAAGCCAATGCCCTCGCCACTCATGATAATCTTTAAGGCTTTTGCCACATTATCATAGTTAAATAACGGCTCACCCATTCCCATCATGACAATATTTGTCAGCCGTCTGCCATCATGGGTGGCTGGCCATTCCCCTAATTCATCCATGGCGATCAGCACTTGGCCAGTGATCTCGGCGGTGGTTAAGTTGCGGACTAATCGCTGAGTGCCAGTGTGACAAAACGTACAGGTCAAGGTGCAGCCAACTTGCGATGATACGCAAAGCGTGCCTCTATCATCTTCAGGAATATAGACGGCCTCAGCCTCATTTCCATCGGCAAAACGCAGCAACCACTTGATCGTCCCATCGGTTGATTTCTGTCTGCTGGTAATTGTTGGCCGCGTGATCATCATCTGCCCAGCCAGCCGCTCACGGACAGGTTTTGCTAAATCTGTCATATCATCAAATCGCGTCAAGCCATGACGCCAGACCCAGCGCCAGACTTGCTTGGCGCGAAAACCTGGCAATCCAAGCGCGGTCATGGCTTGGTTTAGATCATCCGCGTCACATCCGGTTAAATCCAGGAGTGCTGGTGATGCTGGATCAGATACAGCAATGCCTTTTTCGGCGTCATCAGGAGCTTCTGCATCATCAGGGGGCGCAAGGCTTACTTTGGACATAATGTATTGATCGCCTTATAGGCGGCGGTGAAACCTGATAGCGAATAAATATCAATCGTTTTATTGCCACGGCTCGAAATGCCTGTCACCGTCAGTTTTTTGCCGCGCCGCATCCCCGCAATCATCTTTGAAGCTTCATTTTCATACGCCCAAGCATAATTGCCATCAATGTAGAGTTTATGAATTTTCCCATCAATATTGAATATGACTTCGGATTGATCCCGATAGCGATAGCCAGCATAGGTGCTAATCTCATTGCGTGAGCTGTTTCTATGCGTCACATATATTCGTGTCATACCACGGTTATTGCGGTCATATTCCCCTTTAAGTTGCTTTGGGATGCTCGTGATGAAACACTGTTTCTGGCTACCTTTTCCATGGACATGGGCTTCCCAATCCTTATGGACACTTGCGGGGTTACTTTTAGATTGGGCATAGACTGGCACAGCAAACATCGCCGTCATTAGCATCAGTATCGCTATTGTTAACGCTGAAATGCGCCATGTATCTTTGGCTAATTGGACCACTGTTACGATCATTCTTTCAACCTTTATCCGTTTAACGTTGCTAAACTCTCAATAATGAGGAAAAAGGGCAATCCTTTATCATATTACTTTATACTCATTTTCCCAAACTTTTCCTACTGTCAATCTATACTTTTATTCATCAAAGCGGCATTCATTTGAGCCAGCAAAGGGGTTATGTCCTGCGGTTATGCTTTCGCACCCATAATGGATCACCAAAAGCAGAAATCTCTGGTGCTTCGGTGCCGCCACCAGGCATTAATGGACGCGGCGCAAAGCGTTGCATAGACTGCATCCGATCATATAAAACTAACGCCCCTGCGACAGCCAGGTTCAAAGAAAATCGCGTTGGTATTTGTATCACATGATCACAAAGCCCTAGCATGTTTTTGCTTAACCCCATCCGTTCAGACCCTAGAATATAGGCTGCCATACGGGGATGGCGAAAACTGGGCAAAAGATGGGCGTCTTCGGTCAGCTCAATGCCGACAAGCTGACAGCCCTCAGGCAGACGAAAATCCTCAACATTGTCAAAGACATGAAAAGGCAATTGTTCAACAGCTTTTGAGGTGTCGCTCTGGATAATTTCACGCTGGCTGAATGTGCTGCCAACCATAAATGCAAATGAGGCGTGAAAGGCATGAGCTGTCCGGATAACCGCGCCAGCGTTGCGCATCTTGCTGACGCCCTCAACCCCCAACGCTGAATAGCCGCGCATGTTACTGGCTCATTCCAGCGGCAGTTTTGTCCATGAAGCTGGCCAAGGTAACATCTAATTCTGTCAATCCAGATACATCATGCGTGGTCAGGGTCACATCAACCTTGTTATAGACATTCGCCCATTCAGGATGATGGTTCATTTGCTCCGCTTGCATTGCCGCCATGGTCATAAAAGCAAAGGCAGACTTAAAGTTCTTAAACTTGAATTGACGGTGTATGGCGGTATGATCAGCGTTGAATTGCCAATCGGTAAGCTGACTAACTGCTGATTTGATCTCATCACTGCTAAGGCGTTGTTGCGTCATCCGTCTCTATCCTTTATGTTAAATCGGATTGTATGATTGAATCAGTAATTGCAT
>MDTB01165060.1_pt1 | contig 11900 bp, 13 predicted proteins | sample 811161 | NCBI WGS metagenome assembly MDTB01 (sample SAMN05326650, study PRJNA326480) | marine metagenome | isolation source: seawater | place: Mediterranean Sea | collected 2009 | reverse complement strand
TTGGATATTAAAAAGCTCAGGTTTCAAAGGTTCTTATGAATTTATTCATTTTAAATAAATTCTTTTTTTTCTAATTTGTTTTTTAACACTTTAATATTCTGAAACTTCGTATTAAATGTATCTGTTAGATTTCCATTTTCAAAGTTTTCACAAAGCTCTTCTACGGCGTCTTCTATTGAAAATTCAAACTTAAAACCTAAAATATTCTGAATCTTATCAGATGTAATCCTGTAAGATCTTACATCATCAGATTTTGTAAAATTTAGTTCAACTTTTTTTGATTTTCTTTTTTCAACAACTCGTTTAACTATATTCGCAATTTCTGAAATTTTCAAATTTTGTAATCCAGCATTAAAAATCTCTCCATTAAATTTTTTAAGATCTTTAAAAATCAGCATTTCATACAATCTACACATATCGTTTAAATTAATATTGGGTCTATATTGTTCTCCACCAAAAATATTGATTTTGTTATTGATGTATGCATGGTTGGTTAAAATGTTTACTGAAAGATCAAATCTCATTTTTTCGCTATAACCACATACAGTAGCTGGTCTTATAACAATTCCATGAAAATTATTATCAACATATTTTATTAATAATGGCTCACATTTTGCCTTTAGCGTATTGTAGTCCGTTATTGGTTTAAGCTCGTGCTCCTCATCTACTCTTGGGTTATCACTAATACCGTAAACCGACGAGGTTGATGCATAAATAAATTTTTTTACATTATTTGCTTTGCTAACTTTAACCAAATCTTCAAAACATTCAAAATTTATGCCTTTAGATAGGCTTGAGTCCAATTCAAAACTTGGATCATTTGATATACATGCAAGATGCAGAACAACATCTACAGAATGTTTTTTAATGACTTCTTCAAAATCCTCAGAATTTCTAATATCTTTTTTATAATATTTGTATTTATCACTATCTTTTGGAAGATGTTCGTCTCCAAATAATGAAATATCATAATTTATAATCTCTAAATCACTAAATTTCTCTAATAAGTAATATGTAAGTCTCGAACCTACATATCCAGACCCCCCTGTAATCAAAACTCTCATATTATTTCCCTAAAAATTTAAACCACGCTTTAGTTGCTTTTGAAATTTTTTGTGGTGTCCACAAAGGAGCATTACTCCAATAACTAATATCTTTCAATAGTAATTTAATACCTTTCGATAAAGAAATTTTTGGCCTCCAGTTTAGATCTTTTTTGATTTTGTTTATTTTAGCATTAGTTATTTTTGGTTCTCCTGGTCTTTTAGGAATGTAAATTTTTTTACCCTCTAAAATTGAAACAAGTTCATTTATACTTTTTGGATTATTCGCACCTACATTGTAAATTTTATTTTTCTTTCTTGAAAAAAGAGCCCGTTCAAAAGCATTCACAACATCTGAAACATAAATAAAATCCCTACTTTGTTTTCCATCTCCAACAATAGTATAGGGCTTGTTTGAAAGTTTCTGCTTTAAAAAAACTCCCATAACTGCACCATATGCACCATGTGTCCTTGATCTAGTCCCATAAACATTAAATAATCTTAACGATATATATTCTAAATTATATATTTTAGCCCAATGTTTTATTGCAAGTTCTCCTATAAATTTACTAAATGCATATGGGTATTCTGGTGATATTTTTTCATTTTCATTAGTGGGAAATTTTTTTGGTATTCCATAGCATGATGAAGATGCTGCATAAACGATTTTCTTAACACCGTTCATTCTCATGCATTCCAAAATATTAATTGTGCCATTAAAATTTGTATCTATATAACTTCTAGGATTTTCTATTGAAGGTACAATATCTGCAATAGCAGCTAGATGTAAGACTGCATCTATTCCTTTAAAGTGTTTTTTTAATGATATAATTTTTGTTATATCGGCTTTAATAATTTTTAATTTTTTATGATTTTGAAACTTTTTAATATTTTTCCTACTACCATCTAAAAAATTGTCAATTAAGTAAATTTTTTTTATTTTCTTTTTATTTAGTAAATCCTCTACTAAATGACTTCCAATAAAACCTGCTCCACCTGTTACTAATATTTTCATTTAAGTATTTAATATTGTTTTTTATTAATAATCTAATAATAATCAAGAAAATGATTGAAATATCCAAATTAGAAAAAGAACTGCATAAAAAAGGTTATGTAATTGATAAAACTCCAGAAATAAAATCTCTAAATTACTTACAAAATAAAGTTTTGTCATTAGGTTTGAATGCAAAACCTGAATTAAAAAAAAAATATAAATTCTTTAAAACAAATGAGGAATTTTTTGAAAACATTCACAAATTCATAAAAAAAAGTGAATTAAATGATTTTAGACTAAAGTTAATTAATGGAATAAATAAAGATATAAAATTTAAAGATAATTATTATAAAGTTGCAAAAAATCTTTTACATAATTTGGTTGGAAATGAATTGGCAATGCAATCAAAGTTGAACCTTTCTATACAAATTCCAAATGATAATTCTTCAATGTTACCAATGCACTCTGATGTTTATGCTGGTGAAAGCCCATTTGAAGTTGTCATATGGATTCCATTGACAAATGTAGACGCTTCAACTCACTCAATGTTCATTACAGATCCATCAAGTAATAAAAAAATAAATGGAGAAGTAACTACAAGCAAGAAAAAAACAATTATTGAGATTTTTAAAAAATATAAAAAAAAATTTAAATTTATTAAGATTTCATATGGTAATATTTTATTATTTACTCCAGTTTTAATGCATGGAAATGTAGTTAACAGAACTTCTATCTCTAGATTATCGCTAAACTGTAGATTTAAAAGTTTGTTATCACCTTATGATGTTTTTAGTAAGACACATAGAAATATTCCGCACTTTTATAAACCATTGACAATAAAGCCATTAACCAAAATTGGATTTAATTTCATAAATGGTGTTAAACAAAATCGTTTTAAAATAAATCGAAAATTGTAATATGAGTAAAAATAAAAAAGTTTATGCAGGTTATTTACATCTCAAACCAATAAATGGTGTAATTTTTCCTTCCTATATTCAAAATCAAATTAACAAAAATTTTATAAAAGAAAAACTTAATGGTCTTTTTTTTATGACAACAAATGAAAATATGTACGGTGATAACTCAATTATTTTGAACTCAATTATTAAAGAGAGATCAATATCAGGTATTGTAATGCTTTCGACTTTTTGTCTTCCTGAAAACTACTCTCATAGAGAACGTTTTTATAAACTTTGTAAAAAATTAAAAAAATCAATACACTTTATATTTGAAGATTTACATTGTAATGCAAGCAATCTAAACGAAATCGAAATAGAAAATTACTTAATTTTTGATAATGATTTTTTTACAAAAAAAAAATCTGGTCTAACAAAAAATGAGGAAATATATTTGGATAAATCATGGCAATTTATTTAAGTAAATATTGAATAGACTTTTCTACCTCAATTTTTTTTATATAATTTTCATGACCAATTATTTTCGTTGCTAATGAACCAAAAATATTAGATATAAAAACTATAACCTTTGGATCAACCTTTTTTTTGAACAGCAGAGAAGATATTCCAAACACGGCATCACCCGCGCCCATGGTATCTAAAGGATTTAATTCAAAAGCATTGAGATTGTGTTTTAATTTTTTTTTTTTTCAATTTTGTTGTCAAATGTATTCCATCTTTGCCCATTGTAATCATCAAATTTCTTGTATTAATTATATTCATTAATTTATCAGACATGATGCTCACATTGCTCTCTTTATCACTTAAAGCTAATCTGATTTCAGGTTGATCTATAACGATACTGTCTGCTTTTTTGTATTTTGTAATTAAATTAAATCCTCTATTATCAGCATTAGTTTGGGCATTAATCGACAAAAATTTAGAATACTTTTGAATAATTTTAATTATTCTATCATTGATTAAACCATGTCCAAAATCAGCTAAAATAATTATATCATAATATCTTAAAGAATTTTTTAATTTGCTTTCAAAGTTTTTACAGTAAAGTTTCCTTAGGTTGCCATCTCTTTCATAAATTTCAAACAATTTTCTTCCAGAAAAATTTATATACCTTGTTTTTGTGATAACATTATAATCATTTTCAAATATCTTTAGATTTACATTTTTAGGTTTTTGTTTTTTTAAATATTTAGAGGTCTTTGAAAAATTGCCCGCTAAAAATAAATCTATACTCTTGCAGAAATCAGATATGTTTTTCGCAATAGCAAATGATCCCCCAAGATATAATTTCTCATTTTTTTGTTCTACTGCTTGGATCATTTCTTTTGAAGGTTTTTCTAATTCAGTGCAGTATACATACTTATCAAATATCATTTCACCAATTATACAAACTTTAAGATTTTTAACAGACTCAAGAGCATTATTGCAACTAACTTTAAATTCATTAAGATTATTCACATAAATTTTATCTAACTCTATTTTTGTAAAGCTTGAGTTAATTATCTTTGATGAAGAAAACTGAATGTCTTCGGTAATTATCAATTTACCCCCATGTTTTTCAACAGCTTTTTCCTCTTTTTGAATATTCTTTGTAATATCATTAGAATAATTCTTATAATCATTTCCTTTGAAATAATATTTTGGTTTTATCTTATTAATTAAATTGATAGACGTAACATCATCATTTATGAAAACAGCATCTACGTTTTCAAAAGATGACAACATTTCAGCTCTTAAATTTTGATTAAAAACGGGTCTCCCTGGTCCTTTACGAACATATTTATCCGAAGTAATTGAAACAACCAAAAAATCACTGTACGATTTTGCTACATCAAAGTGTTTTTTATGACCAACATGAATAACATCAAAAACACCATGAACTAATGAAAATTCTTTATTTTTCAATTTATTTTGTAATTCTTTAATCTTATATATTTTTGACATATTAATTTTTAATTTCTTGAACATATTTTAGTAAAGACTGTTCTACTGTCAAAGGTTTATATCCAAACTTTAAAGCTTTATTAAAATTTATTAAAAATGAATTATCTTGAGAAGGGAGAAATTTAATCTTTTTAAAATCATACTTTAATTCTTCAGATATTATTCTAACTAATTTTTCAATATTAATTGGTTTTTTAGATCCAAAATTCAATACAAGAAATTTGTTTTTAAATAATAATACTTGATCAATAATAAAAATAATTAGTGTATCAATGTGAACAATATTATTAAATTTACTTTTAAAATTAAATATATTTATTTTTTTACGTTTGATCATATTTTGTACTATATTAGAAATAAAATTGCTATGAGAACCCTTACCTACTATACCTGGTATTCTAAGTATTAAAGCTTTATTTTTTTTATTTTGATTTAACCACCGCATTATAATTCTTTCACATTCTATTTTTGATAAAGCATAATTGTTTTCTTTATTTTTACACAATTTATTTTTTTCTGAAATTTTGATTTTTTTTTTTGTATCGTAAACAGCCATTGATGAAAAAAAAATTAAATTATGAATTTTTTTTTTGCTAGCAAAATCCAAAACATTTTTGATCATTTTAACATTTGATCTAAAAATAGAAGATTTATTGTATTTTGAAGGTGTCTCAGATGCAGCATGGATGATAAAGTTATAACTTTGTTGAATTTTTATCTTTTTATTTAAGTCGTGTGTAATTACCTTATATTTTCTTTTCTGAAACTTCCTACTAATGCCACATACTTTAAATTTTTTTGATAAATTAGAACAAAGTTTGTTTCCTATAAAACCTCCTGCACCTGTTATTAAAATTTTCAACTAGAGTCCTTACCCATACTGGAATAATTTTTGCTTCGATGTTTTTTTAATGGAACTGGATGTTCCCATTTATTAGATTTAATCAATTCCGCAACATATAAAGCTTGCTCTATGGAGTCATCTATATCTACACTGTATCTATAAGACCCATTTCGACCTATGGAAAAAGTATTTTCTGGAAATCTGTCAAAATACTTTTCCGCTAAATCTTGTTGATCTGACATCGGCAAAGGATAAAATTTTCCATTTTTAGAAGGAAATTCTATGCCTAAGATTGTCGTTGGTGATTTGTGTAAAGAAAACTTCTTATATTCCACGATTCTAGTAAAACTTTCCTTATTTGCATAATATAAAAAATATACACCATCTGGAAAACAATTTTCCATTGGTAAAACGATTTTATGAAGGTCTCTACCTATATATTTTAGTTCACCCAAATCTTTTTTGAAAATTTCATCTGGACTAATTGTAGAAATTATATAATCAAACTTATAATTTTCATTATTAAACTTAACTTGTTTATTTTCTAAATCATAATTAGTAATTTCTGTATTTAGAAATATATTTGAACCTTTGGTTGCAATATCAAAGTAAGAATTATAACCATCTTTTGCTATTGGATACCCAGAAAATACATCTGGACTATCGAAAGCATCTCTTTTACCTTCTTTTATTGGATCACCTTTTGTAGTCCAACCAAATGAAGTGAAGATTTTGTTATCTTCAACCATCCACATTTTTTTGTTATATTCATTTACTACTTTTCCATACAAAGTAGGTCCAATACTGTTAATCCAAAATTCCTCTAAGTTTTTTGGTTTATTATGATTTGATTTGATTTTATTTAACTCTTTATATATTTTTTCTTTATCAGGCATATTTTCAATATCGTCATAACTTAGTGGCATACTGTAAAATTGATTATCTTGTTCTACATAAGTTAAATATCTATGATTTTTGCCACAATCTCTCATTGGAACATATTTATTAAAAAAATCGTAAAGCTTTTTATCTTTTGTTAAAAAATGCCTAGGACCATATGTATATGGATGTCCTCCCCAAAAGAAAGTTCTTACACCTGCACCTAAATAAGCTCCTTTCTCAACAATAGTAATTTCATAATTACCTGATAAATTTAAAGTGTGAGACATTGCACAACCAGCAAATCCACCACCAATAATTAAAATTTTTTTCATTTAAGTATATAGTTAATAATTTTTGATAATTTAACTGGTTTTACTCCTAATTTTTTAAAAGTATATCTCATTTTTAGAGCAGTTATATGATGATTGTATACTAATTTTATTTTTAAGTCGTTGGAATTTTGACAATTGACAAAAGTAATTTTTTTTTTTGATCTTAAAATTAATTTTTTTGCAAAATCACAATAATTTATATCTTTTTCACCAGAAAGATGGAAAACACCAATTGCTTTATTCTCAATTATTTTATTAAGTATCTTCGCAGAATCTGAGTATAAAATAGGTGCAAAATATAAATCTTTAAAAGCAGTTATATTTTTATTTTTTTTTAGGTTTTTAATCCAACTATTAAATGGTTCCGTTTTTTTATTTATATTTTTAGTCAATCTTAATATTGAAATTTGTTTTTTATATTTATTTTTTAATTTCAAAAATTTTTTTTCAGCAATATCTTTTAGTATAGCATATTTAAATCCTGGAGATGTTTTTGTGTTTTCTCCAGGAATAGTTTTGGAAGATTTAAAAACTGTATTTGTTGAAACAAATATTACATGAGATTTGAGTTTTAAAAACCTTTCTGCTAAAATTGGAATGTTTATACAATTTATTTTTTTTGCATATGAAAAATTATTTTCACATACATCGTAACTAATTGCTCCCCCAATAAAAATTACAAAATCTACATAAGGTATTTTTTTAAGATTTTTAATATTAATTAAATCAAGAAATATAAATTTTGAATCGCCCCTTCTTGAAGTACCAAATATTTTATATTTATTTGAATACCTGTTTATAAACTCTTGCGATAATCTACTATCTGCTCCAACTAGTAAAATTTTTTTCATATTTTTTAACATTCAAAATATCAAATTTAGGATAGATTGTTGCAACATTCAAAACTGATTTACTTTTAATTTTACTTTTTATATTTTTAATAATTGTATTTGTGTGAACCCATGCTGTAATTAAATATAAATTTTTATCAGAATATTTATGTTTTTTTTCATTAATTATCTTAATTTTATTATTTAGTGGAATAAACTTATTAAATTTAAATTTGTTATTTTCTAAAATAAAATTTACATTATTTTCGATTCCTAACAACTTTAAAGTAATCTGAATTGATCTAGCAGCTCCATAACAAAATAATTTTGTATCAGGATTTTTCAGTAAAAATTTATTTATATTTTTTTTAAATTTATTTAAGGTCAAATAAAAATTATTTTGATAGTTTCTTAAACCTTTTGAATTAGCAAGACCATATTTTTTTTCTTTATGAAACATAAATTTAAGATTTTTTGATATTTTTAATTTTTTTGGATTTGAATCATTTTTTTTTGCAATACCTATTATCGCACCACCTTGTATATTTTTTTGATGCATAACATCAATTAAATGAATATTAAATTTCCTTAAAAATGGTTTAAAACTTGTGAGAGAATGGACAGATAAATGTTCATGAATAATAGTTCCTATTAATTTTTTTTGCAAAACATCCAACAAATACGAAGCTTCAAAAACAAAATATCCATCATTCTTTAATAAGGAAGTGATGCCCTTCATTGTATCATTTAAATTATCAGTATGTGCAAAAACATTGTTTGCTACAATCAAATCAAAAACTCCTCTGCTTGATTTTATTTTCTTAGAGTATTTGTAATTAAAAAATTTTGGAATAGTTTCTATATTATTTTTTAACGCTTCTTGTCGAGGTAATTTAGAAGGGTCAATTCCTAGAACTTGACAATTAAATTTTTTTTTGAGTAATTTTAAAAACAAACCATCATTTGATCCAATTTCAAAAACTTTTTCAATTTTCTTACAATGATGTCGATGAAATTTATCTATTACATTTTTAAAGTGTTTAATTATTTCTATATTTTTACTTGGCATGAATGTATATTCATCGTTCCACATTAGATTATCTCTGGGAATATTTACTAACTGCACATGAAAACAGCTTTTACATTGATATAAATCAATAGGAACTTCATAAAAAATTGTTTTAAAATTAGACCTTAACTGTTCTCCGGGCGCAACACTTGGCAAACTTAAAATTTTTATTAAATCTGGACTATAACAAAGCCTACAGTTTTTTCTTTTTTTGTAAACTTTCATAAATTTTAATTTTATTTTTAATTAATTGATTAAAACCTGATTTTTTTATTTTAGGAGACCATTTTGCATACTTGGTACTATTTTTTTTAAAAGGACCTGATGAGGTTTCGTGAAAAATCAAAAATTTTGATTTTATTATTAACATGTGGAAATAATCACAATTTAACCTATAATAAAAGGCATCTTTACTTTTTAAATCACCTAATTTTACAATATCGATTATCTTTCCGTAATCATCAAAAATAATTATATCAACTTTTCCTTTTATTATATGAACAGATTCACTTTTGCCGGGATGTTTGTGGGGACGCACATAATAATTTTTTTCATGATAAATAATCATTTCCTGCACATCGTCTTTGACATTGTTATGACAGCACAATCTAGATTTTTTTAATTTATTATTTTTATCTTTCGCAAATATAATTAAATCATTTAAATTAGATTTGTTAATTTTAATAATTTTTTGTTTAAAATACGCAGTTTCTTTGTTTATAGAATTTTCAAAAAAATATTTCATTTTGTTGAATAAATAGAGCTTACATTGACATTATTTTTTTTTAAAAATTTAATTTTAGTTTTTAAAGATTTACTATTCTCTGTATTAACAAAAAAAATACAATTTCTTTTTAAATTCTTTTTTAAATAACTAAAATTTTTTATTTTAACTTTATTGATAAACATTAATTTATTATTTTTAACAGGGTTGTCATCAATTACCAATGTTATAAATTTTTCTAATTCAAAAATATTTACAAAAGTATTTAGCATATGGCTTGCTCCATAACACACCAATCCTTCTTTAAATTTTTTAGAAAAAAAACTTTTAGTATTTTTTTTTATTCCTAGAAATTTATTTCTATATCTTGAGGTAAAATTTAACATTTTTCTTGATTTAATATTTTTTGATTTGAGAGATTCGTCATAAACACATACTGCACACAAAATATCTTCATGAAAATTTTTAAATTTAAAAAATTTTTTTACTCTCATTTTTGCGTCTGTAAGGGTGTTGATAAATCCTTTTTTATTAAAATAATATACGTGTTCCTCCCACAACATCGTATAATCTAAATTTTTTATTTGATATTCTGAACAAGGAACCTCTATTAGAAAAATGCTTTCTTTTGAAAAGTGATTAAAAGTTTTTTTAAGTAAATTTTTGTGATCAAACACATGTTCCCATATATGTCTAAAAATAATTAGAGACTTTTCTTTTTTATCTAATTTTGAAGTACATTTTGTAAATTTTTCCAAAACTGTCTCGGGGCTTTCTTTCAAGCTTAAATTTAACATTTTTGATATTGAAATTTTAAATTTATTAGAAAAATTTTTTTTTCTTGTTACCAAATCTACCAAAGGAAAATCTTTGTATGTCATGCCTACTACTTTATTAAAAGTAAAATCATTTAGATAGCTTGCCAAAAACTCCAAGTGAAAATCAGGTTCTTTAAAAAATATTTTATTTGTAGGTTTAATTTTGCTAAATTCGATTTTATTTTTAAATTTTAAAGTTCCATCAAATTTATTCCTTATTAATTTAAAACTAATATTTTTTTTTTTATTTTTATTGTAATGGTTTGCTGCTGTTACTTTACCGAAATCATAAAAATATTTGAAATTCTTTTTCATCTAATTAATTTTTCAGATATAATATCCGAAATAAATTTTGAGCCTTTGCTATTAAAATGAACGTCGTTTGAGATGTAAAACTCATTTATAATATCATTAGTTTCCTTAAGTTTCTTTAATTCAAAAAAATCATCATAAGTGTTAATAAAATTTTTACATTTATTCTGACAAAAATTTTTCCAAATTTCTACATGTTTTGAATTTGCGTTGTCATATAATAAACTGCCAGGCCAGGGGTAAACAACTACTGTTAATTTTATATTTTCTTTTTTTAACAAAATTGCTAATTCTTTTGCATAATTTAATGAAGTTTTAATTGCTAAATCTATCTCATTTTCATTATTTGGTAATTCTCTAACAAATGAATTTTTTAGTAAATTATTATTATATGGCCAACCTGCTCGCACAAAACACTTGTCTAAATAATTACATTTATTTGAAAATTTTTCCTTTATTAACCACAATGAATGGTAAGTAAACGGAAATACAGATCTCAAATTATTTTTAACTAATCTTTCTGTCTTAACTGGAACTTGGCTAATAACTCGACTGCCTGTTTCATCAAATTCATAATAATAACTATCATCCTGAATATCACTTAAATCAGCTAACAAAATCAATTCATCAAAATTATAATATTTTTTATCTAGGATTTCTTTGATTCTATTTAAGTATATTATATTTGAATATGACCTAATACCTAAATTTAAGAACTTAAGATCAGGATTTAAATCCTCCAAATGGCCTACAAAAGTATCCTCATGATTTAGACCTATACCTTCGGTAAAACTATCGCCAATTAAAGCAAAATTATAGTCAGAAATATCTTTTTTAAAATTTTTACATGAAATTTTATGTCCATGGTGATCGGTGCATAATTTATGGGTATTTTTATTCCAAGTTATTGTTTGATTAAAATTTTCTTGTAATTTGTGATGATGTAAACTGTCACTAATTTGTTCAACACCTGTGGGATTCAAAGGTTTATAAATCACATCAGAAATTTTATTCCCAAAGATAAAATCAATAAATAGAAATAAACTAATAGATATTAAAAATGTATAAATATTAGATTTGTTAATTATTTTATTATTCTGATTCAATTTAAATTTATATTAAAATGTTTTTTAAAAAATTTTTTTCAGTGCATAAATCAAGCCAATTGAGCTATTAGTACTGGTCAGCTGC
>MDTB01005955.1_pt1 | contig 11900 bp, 11 predicted proteins | sample 811161 | NCBI WGS metagenome assembly MDTB01 (sample SAMN05326650, study PRJNA326480) | marine metagenome | isolation source: seawater | place: Mediterranean Sea | collected 2009 | reverse complement strand
TTAGAAACAAATTCATATAATTTTCAATTATGAGTATACCAAAACTTAAAAAAATTAAGAGTGAGAAAAAGTATCACGACTTAACCTTATCTGATGAATATGCTTGGGTAGATCAATCCAATATCCTTGAGGTGCTGAAAAATACTAATAAACTTGATCCAGAAGTAAAAGACTACATTAGTGCTAATAATAAGATAACAGAAGATTACTTTAAAGATGTTAAAAATTTACAGAAGAACTTATTCCAAGAAATAAAGTCTAAAATTAAATTAGACGACACATCTCTTAAGTTTAAAGATAAAAAATATTATTACTGGGCAAAGACTGAAGCTAAAGGGAATTACGGTAAAAGAATTAGACAATTAATTGATGGTTCTAAACCAGAAGAAATTTATTTTGATGGTGATCTTGAAAAGAAAAATTATGGATCTGAGTATTTTGGCGTTGGTTCAGTCAGTATTTCCCATTGTGATAATTTCATGGCCTACTCACTAGATTTAAAAGGTTCTGAATACTATACAATTTATCTTAGAGACCTGAAAACTGGAAAAAATGAACAAGATGTAATTGAAAATACTAGCGGGGGAATTACATGGTCTTTGGATAGTAAAAGTTTTTTTTATTCTAAACTAGATAAATTTCACAGACCAAGGCAAATTTTTAAACATGTTCTCGGAACTCCTATTAATGAAGATGAGCTTATATTTTTTGAAAAGGATGAAACATTTACTTGCGGTATTGGTTTAAGTTCTGATGAAAAGTTTTTCATTATCTCAACTTCAGATCATATAACTACTGAAGACTATTTTTTTCCTTCAGACGCTAAAGATATCAAACCTATTCTATTTAAGCAGCGAAAAAAAGATGTCAGGTATTCAATAGACTCTTGGAAAGGATTTTTTTATGTTCATACTAATGAAGACGCTAGAGATTATAAAATTCTTAAATGTAAAACAGACTCAATTAATAATTTAGAAGTTTTTATACCTTCAAAAAAAGAGACAGTTATTGGCAGTTTGGATTTCCTTGATGATTATATGATAAGGGGCGAAAAATCTGATGCAATTCCAAAATTGCTGATCAGAAATATTAAAACAAATGAGGAAGAGGAAATAAAAATCTCTAATGAGGCTATAGGGGTTCCTGGTGTATCGTTAATCCAGAAAGATACTAATACTACGAAGATAAGAGTTCATTGGGAAAGCATGGCTACTCCTGGTAAAATTTATGAATACGATATTGTTACGAAAGAAAAGAAATTAATTAAAGAAACGGAAATACCCTCTGGACATAATCCAGATAGATATGTGGTTGAGCGAATTAAAGCTAAATCTCATGATGGAAGAATGATCCCCATAAGCTTAGTAAGATTAAAAGACTCAAAACAAGATGGAACATCAAAAGTCCTGCTCTATGCTTATGGTGCTTATAAACATAGTGTCTCCCCTTCATTTAGTGCATCAAAGTTTTGTTTAGTTGATAGAGGTATTACTTTTGCCATTGCTCACATAAGAGGTGGCGGCGACTTGGGAGATGTGTGGCACACAGAAGGTAAAAAAAAATTAAAGAAAAATACTTTTTTAGATTATGTAGCGTGTGCAAATCATTTAATTGAGCAAAGATATACCTATAAAGGTGGAATTTGTTTCTACGGAGGTAGCGCTGGAGGACTCACTGGAGGTGCGGTCGCCAATATTGCTCCTGATTTATTTTTCTCTATGTTGCTTTTAGTCCCGTTTGTAGATGTGATGACAACAATGCTTAACGAAAAATTACCTTTAACTCCTGGAGAATGGGAGATGTGGGGAAACCCAATTAAAAGTAAAGAGTATTTTGAGTATATTTTATCTTACGCTCCATATAATAATCTTGAAAAAAAAGATTATCCCTCAATGCTAATTACAACATCTTTGTTTGATAACCGAGTTCTGTATTCTGAACCTGTAAAATATATTGCAAAATTAAGAGATGTTAAAACTGATAATAATATTCAATTGCTAAAGTGTAAGATGGAAGCAGCTGGACACGGCGGCATGAGTGGAAGAGATAATGCCATAACTGAGCTAGCTGAGGAATATTCATTTATTTTAAAATCAGGAAAAATAGAGAATTAAATAAAAAAATATTAATTCATTTCTTATTAACTTATAAACAGAAATATTACCTTCAGGTTGTAAAAAACACCGCTATGTCTAAATTTCATGGGATTTTCTTGTCGAATCGGAGTATTAAAATTCTAGGAGGTTTTTTTTTATGATGGAAAAATATTTTGAGTACAAAAAACATAAAACTAATTTCAGAACCGAAGTTATTGCGGGAGTTACAACATTTCTTACAATGGCTTATATTATGTTTTTAAACCCTTTTATTCTATCCGGTGAATTTGCTGGTCCAGAAAAGGGTTTTTTTGATTTTGGAGCTGTATTTACTGCTACAATTTTGGCTACAGCCGTAGCATGTTTTATTATGGCATTTTATGGGAAGACTTGGCCAATAGGTCTAGCTCCAGGTATGGGTATAAATGCTTTCGTAGCATTCGGTGTTGTAGCCGGGATGGGCTATACACCACAGGCCGCACTCGGAGCAGTGTTAGTTGCTGGAGTTCTGTTTCTCTTAATTTCTTTAACCCCAATAAGAGCTTGGTTAATCAATTCAATTCCTAAAAGTTTAAAACTTGGAATAGGCGCAGGTATTGGATTATTTTTAGCAATTATTGGTCTAGAAATTATGGGGGTTGTAGGAGATCATCCAGTTACACTTGTAACGATAGGAGATATCAAAAACCCACTAGTAATTTTGGGATGCTTAGCGTTTGTAGTCATGATCGTTTTAGAAAAAATGAAAGTTAAAGGAAACATAATCATTGGTATTTTAGTGTTTAGTATAATTGCTTGGGCAACTGGTTTAGCTAAATTCAATGGAGTTGTTGGATCAATTCCTCCGATGACTTACCTTTTTGATTTCGATTTAAACGCTGCCTTAACAGCAGGTATGTCGACTATAATTTTTACATTATTATTCATCGACTTTTTTGATACTGCTGGAACTCTGACATCTGTTGCCAATGTTGCGGGGAAAGTCGATAAACAAGGGAAAGTAAAAGATATAAATAAAGCTATGCTGTCTGATAGTGTCGGAACAGTAGCTGGTGCTTTAATGGGTACTACAACAGTGACAAGTTATGTAGAGTCTGGTGCTGGAGTAAAAGCTGGTGGTAGAACTGGTATGACCTCTTTAGTCATTGGAGTTTTATTTTTAGCTTGTTTATTTTTATCTCCACTAGCAACTAGTTTGCCAAAAGAAATCGATGGCGCCGCATTACTATACGTAGCAATTTTATTTGTTAGAAATATAACAAATATTGAGTGGGATGATATAGCTGAATCTGGTCCTGCTGTTGTGGCAATGATAACGATGCCTTTAACATATAGTATAAGCAATGGAATAGCTTTAGCATTTATTTCTTACGCTTTGATTAAAATCCTTTCAGGGAAGTTTTCTAAGACTTCTCCAGCTATTTGGGTAATTGCAGTACTAAGTGTAATTAGTTTTTACGTAGCTTAAAATTATGGGCCAGCCTAAGCTGGCCCTTAACTCTGATGTTTTTTAATTAAATCCTCAACCCTAATTTCTTCATAACGCTCAAAAGGCTGAACAATCCAAGGGTTGCTATTTAGTTTTTCTGCGCAAAAATCTGGATTGAAAGTCGAATCCTTTTTTTTCCACAATACTGCTGTTTTAATGTCTGTAATTTTACCTTTTAATGGTCGATAATTTTTTAACCAATCAATACTTTTATTAAGAGTTACCCCGGTATCTGATAGGTCATCACATAAAAGTATATTACCTTTCATGTCTTGAACTGTTGAACTCATTTCTCTTGAAAATACTAATTCGCCTTGTTGGTCTTCAATTCCTTTTCCAGAGTAAGACTCTACTGCTAGATAAGCGCATTTAAGTTTAAAAATCCGACTTAATACATCAATTATAGGGGCTCCCCCTCGCATAATCCCAATTAAAATATCAGGTTTAAATCCCTTTTTGTGAATTTGAATTGCTAATTTTTCTACAATAAGATTATATTGTTTCCAGTCTATGATTAGTTTATCTGCCATGGAAAAAGTTAATTTATTTTTAAGGAGAAGTAAATGAAAGGTTATGTAGTTTGTGTTTATAAAAATATTACTAATGAAGAAAAGCTCAAAGAATATGCTATTAAAGCTAGGGCAGCAGTTGAAAAATATAGAGGAAAATTTTTGATCAGGGGCGGAAGATCTACTTCAAATGAGGGTGATAATTCTCCTAGAACGGTTGTAATTGAATTTTCGTCTTACGATGAAGCTAATGCTTTTTATAACTCAAAAGAATATCAGGATGCCCATTCCATTCTTAAAGGCTTTGCAGAACGACAACACCAGACAATCGAAGGTACTTAATACTGAATAGCAGTTGTTTCGATGCTTCTCCACAAGAACATTGTAGCTACAGAACAGTAGGGTGAAAACTTTTTTCCAAGATTTTTTGTAAATTTTATTGGTGGTAGGTATTTTTTTTTATAATTTTTACTTATTGCTCTTAATAGACCTATATCCAAAGTTTTTTTTTTATCATAAGTTGGCCAAATATTTGGTCTATTCAACGTAAAAATTAGTATCATCATGCCGCTCCAAACTGCTATTTGTCTCAAAGAAGATAAATAAATAATTGCCTCCTCATCATTCATTTTTCTTAGCATTGAAGGTTTAAATTCTTTTGTGATTATTTTTTTTGAGATATCTTTTAATCCTAAGGCTTTCATTCTACTTAGGCCACATTTTCTTAAACTAATAATTGATAATCTATTAATTATTTTAGGTTTAATTTTTCCACCACATTTCTTTTTTAGTCTTTGAAATATAGCATTTGCGCTTGCAACTGAAACTTGTTGCCCACATACAGACTTCACCAAAGAAAAAAAAATATCTCTTCTTGTAGTTAATGATACATCTTTATATGTGTGAATTAACTTTTTCATTACTTTATCTTTTTTAGTCAGATATTTTTTTGCTCTATTCCAATATCTTGGGTTGTTGCTCATGCTCTTGGATTTACTATTTGTTTTTTAAGTTGAGACTCTCTTACAAAAATAATTAAAGAACTAGCGATTACCAATAATGCTCCTAATAGGGTTAAAATCTTGGGAATCTCACTCCAAATCAAAAAGCCAAAAACTATTGCGAAAACTAAACTTAAATATTTAATAGGAGTGACTAGTGAAGCCTCTGCTAGTCTATAGCTTTGAGTTAAAAGAAGATTTGCTATACTTCCGCACAAACCCATTACAGTAAAGATTATAAAATCAATTAATGTTGGCATTTTCCATTCCACAAAAAATATCGAACCAAGGCCGAGTAAAGTACAAAGAAAAGTAAAATAAAAGGCAATTGTATAATTTGCTTCAGTTTTCGATAGTGATCGAACACTTATTGCTACACAAGCAAAGAAAATACAAAAAACTATTGGAGTGATATAGTAATAATTCAAATCAATAAAAGCTGGCTGAACTATTAAAAGCATTCCTATAAAACCCAAAAGTACAGCAAACCATCTCTTTAATCCGACTTTTTCTGATAAAAAAAATATTGATGCCACTGTAACGAAAATTGGTCCTCCAAATGTTAGAGAGACAACATCGGCTAACGGAAGTTCTCTTAAGCCGACGAATAAAGCAATAATTGCTAGCGCTCCTGTTATTGCTCTAAAAGCATGTAAACCAGGTCTTGATGTTTTGTAGAAACTTAAGAGCTTATCTTTAGGAATGATAAAAAAAATTGGAATAAAACCTATAAAAAATCTTAAAAAAAGAACTTGCCCTACTGGATAATAATCTAACCATTTAACGCATATATCCATTATAGAAAAGCATATTACGCTTCCAACCATGTACAATACGCCTATTTGATTTTGTGTTAACAATTCTTTATCCTCATAGAATATAATAAATAAATTATGCAGAAATGTACACTCGCTCTAGGCTGCTTCTGGAAGCCTGAGGAAAACTTTAAGAATAAACCTGGTATTATTGAAACAGAAGTTGGCTATGCAGGAGGGCATAGTCCTAATGTCACCTATGATGAAGTATGCACTGGCGAAACAGGACATGCAGAAGTAGTCAGGCTTACTTTTGACGAAAACAAGATATCTTATAAAAAAATTTTGGAATTATTTTTCAAAATGCATGATCCTACGCAAAAAGATATGCAATTCCCTGATGTTGGAACACAGTATAGGAGTGAAATTTTTTTCGAGAGCGAAAACCAAAAAAAAGAGGCAGAAGAAGTGCTTAGTGATAGAAATGTAGAATTGAAAGGAAAAATTCAAACGAATATTTCAAAAGTAAAAAATTATTGTAAAGCTGAAGAATATCACCAAAAATATATAGAGAAAAATACTCGATGAGAAGCTTGGTATCTACAGATTGGCTTGAAAAAAATTTAAAAAGTGTCCGAATAATTGATGGTACCTGGCATCTACCAAATATCAAATTAAATGCTTTTGATGAATTTAAAAAATCCCACATAAAAAATGCAAATTTTTTTGATATTGATAAAAATTCTAATCAGAATTCAAATTTGCCACACATGCTACCCAAAAAAGAGGAATGGGAAAAAATTATTTCCAAATTAGGAATTAAAAATTCTGATCATATTATTATTTACGATAATTCAGACGTAATTAGTTCTTGCCGTGTGTGGTACACTTTCTTATATTTTAATCACAATCCAAATCTAGTATCTGTTTTAGACGGAGGATTTAACAAATGGTTGAGTGAAAAAAAAGAAACAACAAACGATATTAAAAAGTTTAGCAGAACCAATTATTTAGCTGAAGAAAACAAATTTTTGGTTTTAAACAAAAATCAAATTAATGATAACATAAAAAGCAAAGCATTTGAGCTTGTAGATGCTCGTAGTAAAGAAAGATTTTTAGGAAAACAGCCAGAAACTAGGAAAGAATTAAAAAGTGGAAACATAGAAGGCTCAAAGAATATGCCTTATACAGACTTAATAAATATTGATGGCACTTTTAAAAAAAAGGATGAATTAATATCAATTTTTGAAAAAAATAAAATTGATCCTAAAAAAAAGATAGCTTTTACCTGTGGATCAGGAATAACTGCCTGCGTTTTAGGGTTAACTTATTCTATCATAGGTGGTAATAAACCCGTTATCTATGATGGTTCTTGGGCAGAATACGGAATAAAATAAAAATGAAAACAACGACAAAGCTGAAAACTTTAATAATTATTGCTTTAATAATAATTTTTGGAATAATTTTTGCTAGACATTTCATTGGCTTACATTTCAAAAAAAAATTTAGTGTTAGGCCAGCTCCTGGGGTAATTATAAGCAAAATTGAAAAATCATTATTCTTCAAAAGTATAGAAACTTTTGGAACAGCAATAGCTCAAAGCTCTAAGATATATAGAATACAAAAAGATAATATTGTTGGAAATTTAAAAATCCAAAATAGATTCGTTAAAAAAGGTGAGGTCATAGTAGCTTTAAAAGACGGAAAAAATGTAGTTGCTGATTTTGATGGTAAAATTGGAAAAAGAGAAATTGCTCAAGGTGTTCTAGGTTCAAATAGTTTAATCGTAACTCTTGATGATCTTAAAAAGATTATAATTGATATTAAAGTTCCAGAAAAATATGTTGGAGTTTTAAAACCTGGTTTAAAAGCAGAAATAATAAGCTCAGCATTTAAAAAGACCTTTAAAGGGAGAGTAGACTCAATCAGTTCCAGAATAGATCCCTCCACTAGGTCAATTTTAGCACGGATTCTCGTAAACAATCCTAGTTATGAAATTATTCCTGGGCAATTGATGACTGTAAAAATAATTTATAATGAAGAAAATCAAATAGGTGTGCCTGAAAGCGCTGTAACTATTCAAGGAAATACTGCATTTGTTTATATTGTTAATGCCGATATTGCTGAAAAAAGAAATATTAAAATAGGTAAAAGAAATTTTGGAAAAGTTTCCATTGCTTCAGGTGTAAATGAAGGTGAAATTGTTATAAGTGAAGGTGTTTCAAAAGTAAGAGATAAAACTAAAGTAAAAATAATTAATCCATAAATTTAATATGTTTTTAACAGACCTATCAATTAAAAGACCTGTTGTTGCATCAGTAATGAGCTTAGTGCTCGTTATATTTGGATTGATTACTTTTCAAGAAATACCAACGGATGAGTTGCCTGATGTTCAGCCGCCTGTTGTTACAATACAAACTGAATATAGAGGTGCTTCAGCTGAAATTGTTGACACTCAAATTACACAAAAAATTGAAGATTTCGTAGCAGGGACACCAGGGTTAGAAACGGTTGATTCTTTTAGTGAGGATGAAAGCTCAAGAATTACATTAACATTTGAGACGGACTTAGATCTTGATGATGTGGCTAATGATGTAAGAAGTTCAGTTTCAAGAGTTTTAGATAATTTACCAGATGGGGCAGGACAACCTGAAATTTTTAAGCAAAGTGCTGGTATGAGAACTACCATGTGGCTCTCTTTCAATTCTGAGATAATGTCAGATTTAGAGTTAACAGATTACGCTGACAGATATCTTACTGATGTTTTTTCGACTGTTAGTGGTGTAGGTAGAGTTCGCTTAGGTGGTGAGAGAGAGCTTTCTTTAAGAGTTTGGTTAGATCCAATTGCTTTAGCTGCTAGGGATTTAACTACTCAAGAAGTGGAGGAAGTTTTAAAAAAAGAAAACGTAGAGTTTCCTGCAGGAAGAATTGAGTCTAAAGACATCGATCTCACAATAAAACTTGATAAAGCTTATAAGAATTTGGAAAATTACAAAAATTTACCTCTTAAAAGAGCACCAGATGGTTCAATTATAACTCTAAGCAATGTTGCCAGGGTTGAGCTAGGTGCAGAGTCGACACGAACACTTTTTAAAGGCAACGGTAAACAAGTCGTAGGAATTGGAATTTACCAACAGTCCGATGCAAATACTATTGCAGTTGCTAATGGAATAAAAAAGAAGATTAAACAGATCAAACCAACTTTACCTCCAGACACAACGCTTGAAGTATCTTTTGATAGGAGCAATTATATTAAAGCCGCTATTTACGAAGTGTATAAAACGCTAGTTATCGCTTTAATTCTAGTAACAATAATAATTTATTTATTTTTAGGAAATATAAGAGCACTAATTGTTCCACTGATTGCACTGCCTGTTTCTTTAATTTCAACTTTTCTATCAATTTATATATTTGGATTTTCTATAAATCTCTTTACTTTAATGGCTCTAGTTTTGGCCATCGGAATCGTTGTTGATGATGCAATTGTTATGCTGGAAAACATCGTTAGGAGAATAGAGCTCGGGGACAGTCCGCTTGTTGCAGCTTATAAAGGAGCAAAGCAGGTCTCTTTTGCTATAATAGCAACCACAGTAGTTTTAGTAGCTGTTTTTATTCCCTTAATTTTCATTAAAGGTATAACTGGGGTTCTGTTTACTCAAACAGCTATTACACTTGCCTCTGCTGTTGTAATCTCTAGTTTTGTTGCTCTTTCTTTAAGTCCAATGTTAGGAAGCAAATTTTTAAAGAAAAATATGAATAAATCAAAAATAGTTATCAAATTTGAAAAAATTTTAAAAAATTTGACTTACTTGTACAAAATATCTCTATTAGGTTGGATAAAAAAGAAAAAAATAATCACAACATTTTTGATAGCTACATTAAGCCTAACTATCTTTTTGTTCAATTTTGCGCCAAAAGAATTAATTGCACCTGAAGATCGTGGTGCTTTTTTTGTGATTGTTAAGGCCCCACAGGGATCAGGATTTAACTTTACAAAAACCAAAGCAGAAGAAATTGAAAAATTATTACTGCCAAATGTTGGTAAAGGTGAGTATAGAAAACTTATTATGAGAGTTCCAGGATTTGGAAGATCTGCAAAACAAGTTAATAGTGGTTTCATTATTGTACTTTTAGAACCGTGGTCAAAAAGAAATAGACATGGAGTTGAAATAATGAGGGAGTCGTTTGGAAAAATTGGAAGGGTACCTGGAGTCGTAGCTTTTCCTATTATGCCTCAAGGTATAAGAACTGGTGGTATAGAGAGTCCAGTGCAGTTTGTCATATTAGGTAACACTTATGATCAGCTAATTAAATGGAAGGAAATTATCAAGAAAGAGGCCAGAAAAAATCCAGGTTTAATATCAATCCAAGATGACTTTGATCTAAACAAACCTCAGCTAAATGTTCAAATAAATCAAAAAAAAGCTGCAGATTTAGGTGTATCAACAGAGGACATAGGAAGAACCATAGAGACAATTTTTGGCTCAAAAAAATTAACTAACTTCACAAAAGATGGAAAAGAATATTCAGTTATTCTTCAAGGGGATATTAAAGATAGACAGGAGCCAGATAGTATAAGCAAAGTATTTGTGAGATCAAAAAATAACGGAAAATTAGTATCAATATCAAATTTAGTTGAATACAGTGAGGAGGGTCAATCACCTTTTCTAGCAAGATATAATAGACAAAAAGCAATTACAATTTCGGCAAGACTGGTAGGTGATTATTCATTAGATGAGGCGCTTAAATTTTTAGTAAAGGTTGTGGAGGAAAATACACCTAAAGCAAAAATTGCATACAAAGGTGAGAGCGAAGAATATAAAAAAACTAATACAGAATTGTACTTAATTTTCGCATTAGCTTTGATTACAGCCTATCTTGCTATGTGTGCTCAGTTTGAAAGTTGGAAACACCCTTTTACCATAATGTTAACTGTTCCTATGGCCATTCTTGGGGGATTACTTGGTCTTTTAGTTGTTGGCTCTTCTTTAAATGTTTACAGCCAGATAGCATTAATAATACTTATTGGACTTTCAGCAAAAAATGGAATTTTAATTGTTGAATTTGCAAATCAATTAAGAAAGGAGGGAAAAAATTTGGAAGTGGCAGTATTTGAAGCAGCTTCTATAAGATTAAGGCCTATTTTAATGACAAGCTTATCTACCATTATTGGTGTTTTGCCCTTAATCATAAGTTTTGGTCCCGGTGCTGCTAGTAGACTTACAGTTGGAATAACAATATTTGCTGGAATGATATTTTCTACTTTTTTTACTCTTTACGTAATACCAACAATTTATACAGTCATTGGTAGAAACACTAAAAGAATTGATGCTATTGAAATTGAGTTAAATAAGCAGCTTAAAAAATAATATATTTGTTTTTATCCAAGTTTTTTTTACAAAGCGTTAATTGCTTTCGATATTTTTTTGCAAGATCTTTTACTGATTTAGCATAAATAATTGCTTTTTTATCTTTTGAATAGTTTTTATAATCTCCCCATCCTTTATAATAAGCTAGATACTGTCTGTAGGCATCTTTCTTTGATATCTTTAATATTTTTGAAGTTTTATCAATATACCATCCAATAAAATCAACAGAATCTTTAAAGCGAGCACGTGTTGCTAGTGGATTATTAGTTTCTTTCTTGTACTGTTCCCACGTACCAACGACAGCTTGAGAGTATCCAAAAGAACTTGATGGTCTTTTAAATGGAATTACTTTAAATAGTTTTCTTCTAGGAGGCTTGGCAAGCCAATTGAAATCACTTTCTTTCTTAATAAACGCTAATTGTAAATGAATAGGCGCTCCCCATCTTTCGTATGACGCCTTAGAGTGTTTATACCAAAGGTATCTTTCTTCAAAGATAGCACAGCTATCCTGAGTATTTTTAGGAATCGATGAGCATGATGTTATTACAAACGAAATCAAGAGTAGAAAAATTTTTTTAAAATGAATCATTGTTCATTTATATAAGATATCAATTTTTCTTTCTCCATTTTTCTGGTTGTATAAAACTACCTGACCATAATCCTAAACTGTTATCCTTAGCA
>MDTB01221452.1_pt1 | contig 11903 bp, 9 predicted proteins | sample 811161 | NCBI WGS metagenome assembly MDTB01 (sample SAMN05326650, study PRJNA326480) | marine metagenome | isolation source: seawater | place: Mediterranean Sea | collected 2009 | reverse complement strand
AGGTTCAAGTTCATCGTCTCTTTTTTTAACTAATTCTCTGATTTCTTCTTCAGGCTTACCCTTAGCAATTGCTTCTTCTATATTTTTTTCTTTTTGCGAATGAAACTTATCATAGCGATACATATCTTCAAAATACCAAATATCATTAAAACATTCAGAAACACTTCGAAACCAAGTAGTTAAAAGAACATGCTTTTGCTTACTATCTTCAGTAGCTTGGGCTTGATCTAATTTAGTTTTCGAAGAAGTTAGCGTTCTTGCAACAAAGGGATAACAAACAGTTAAAATATCTAAAATTGTTACAGGTTTATCCATATTTGAATCTAAAAAATCAACAATTTTTGAAAAATTTTTACGCGCAAAATCAAACCTTGAAGCAAGAGCAGTGTTTTCTAAATCAAAGTCTTGAAAATCTTGATTAACAGTATATCTTAAAGAAGATTTAATATCTTCAGAAAGAGGTTGATCAACTAACAGGGTATAGTCACTATCTAAAATCATTAATAAAATAGATCGTAATCCAAACCCTGTAAAAATAAGATCTGTTTCTTTAGACAAAATAAATTCACCACCAGAAAATGATAAATCTAAATCAAACCGCTTAATTTCTTTTGTCAATGGATTTTGTAAGATATTTCCCGCATGTTCATCATATTGACCAGTCAAAATTGTATGTAGAAGAGCACGTTGAAAATGATCTTTTAAACCTGGATCATAAAAATTTAAAAGATCTGAAATAGTCTCTATAGATATTGATTTAAAAGTATCATCAATTTGGGTTTGAACAAAAAGTCGTGGAGATATTTGTTTAGGAGAATCAAATTTCTCTTGCAAATCTTCTAATAAAGTATATTCAAAAGTATGATGAACCGTTAAATCTCCTAATTTATCAGCAATAAAAGAATTCAAATCCAAAATAAGTTTTTTTTCATCAAAATTTTCTTTATGTATATCTTTAAAATAATACGACCCTACTTTATAAACAATATTCGTTGAAGTACCTAAAGGGGATACAGAAGTCGGGGTATTTCTTAAAGTAGAGGTAACATCATCAGTTGAAGAAGTTTCTATAGTAGTTCTATCTTGAATACTATTTATTTCAAGATCATAGTTAATCTCTTCATCTTTTTTATGAAACGGATGATCATTAAAATCAAATATTATCGAATTACTAGTTCGTTGATCTATACTCTTAAAATGTGTAAAACCAAGTTTTTTCTTCATAAAATGCCCAATATATATATAAATTTTAGTAAATTTTATAATAAACTTTATTTGTTATCGTAAATTTTATTAAAAAAATTTCATATTTTTCAAATTACACAAACTAAATCAAAACTACCTATCTAACCTTCCACATCAATAGGTTTAATAAAGGGATGAGTATGGTACTGTTATATTATGGCAATTTCTACTTTAAAGTATTCTTCAATTTCAAAAAGTGAAATTTGGAAGCTTAAAGATCTATATAAAGAAAGTGGGCCTGAAATTTTTTTGGACACAATTCCTCTTTGGGTAACCTCTAATCCTAGATTCGCATCTCATGTAGCTCGAATAATTGTTTCTAGTATCTTAGATATTATCAAAGAAACCCCTAGTTTAAAAAAAGAGCCAATCTACATAATAGAAGGTGGTTCAGGATTAGGCTGCTTCGGCTTTTATTGTATTAACTCCATAAAAGTATACTTAAAACAACTAAATATAAAAAATTTATCAATAAAATTTATCTTTACAGATATTTCTAAACCTCTCTGTAACTTTTGGAAAAAAAATCAAAATATTAAATCCCTAATACAATCAAATAATGCAGATACAGCTATTTTAGATATATCTCAACCATTTACATCCATTAAGCTTGAATATTCAAAAGAAACATTAAATCTTCATACTTTAAAATTTCCCATTTTTTTTATTGCGAATTACGTTTTGAGTAGCCTACCATTTGATGAATTTCAAATAAAGAACAACACATTATTTGAAAAAAAAATACATGTTAAACAAAAAGTTACACAAACGAGCTTTAGCTTTAAAAACCTTAAGCTAAACTACAAGTTTTATCCTATAAATTCAAACCACTACAAAAATTCAATCCTTAATAAAATACTTTCAGAATATAAAACATTATTATCAAATCACTATTTTATTTTCCCCATTAAGGCCTTGATGTTGTTAGAAAATTTAAAAAAACAATGTCCAAATGGTCTAATTATGATTGCAAGTGATAAGGGATTAAGTAAAAAACAACATTTTAAAACAACAAATTCATCACATTTAATTGCTCACGATAACTTTTTTTCAAGTTCTACAAATTTTGACACTTTAAAACATTTCACTGAGTTAAATAATGGTAGTTATATTTTCTCAAATAATCCAAATACAAATTTTGACACCTATTTATTTTCACTAAATAGGTATTCACTAACATCAACTAAAAATTATGTTGCTAACTCAGAGACCGAAGCGAATTCAACAAATGGGTTATTACTTCGAAAAATGGTTCGAGATAATACCAAATTAACACTAGAAGAATGTCTCCATTGTTTCTACTTAAGTAAGTATGATCCAGAAATGTTCTTATTAGTATCTGACCAATTATTCAATCAATTTAATACAATTAATCATACTCAACATGACCGACTTTATTATTGCTTAAATAAAATAAATAGTAATATTTTTTATCAATCAAATGAACGAACACAAACATTATTAGTAAACTTAGGTGTATGCTTTTTAAAGTTAAACTATCCAAAAAAAGCATTAAAAATACTCCATCAAGCACGTAAAATTTATCCTCCTGATATACATGTATTTTCAAACCTAGCTATTATTTATCACCATCTAAAAAAACCGAATTGGGAAAAAAAGTATACAACGCTAACAAAAAGCATTTTAAAAATAAGCAAAAAAAATTAAAACTTATTAGCATTACCGAGACTATAGTGTTTATTTAAAAAATTAAGTATTTATACTAAATATGTATATTAAAGTATGTACAAAATTGATCAAAAGAAACTATTTTTATTTGTGCATCTTGGCTATTTAGATGATTTACTTTATCTAATTTAGACCCTGCCTTTTCACCAACTATCAAAAAATCTAAGTGTTTAGAAACACTTGATTTCAATTCACCACCTAATGTTCTAATGTGTGCCTCAAGCTTATTGCGTGAAATGGATAAAGACCCAGTTATCAAAAATGATTTTCCAGTTAAAATCCCTACTTCTTTTTTCTTAGTTATTGGGTTTACTCCATAAGAAATTAATTTTTCAAGGCTTACCAAAAAAGTTCTATCATTAAAGGCTTCAATAATTGATGAAGCAACTTTTTCCCCAATCCCATGAATAGAACATAATGAGTCTAATGTTGCCTCTTTTATTGAATCCAAATTACCAAAATGGTCTACTAACAACTGCGCAGATACCTTACCTACATAAGCAATACCCAATGAAAAAATAAAAGTAGTTAAACTACAAGATTTAGAATTTTCAATAGCACCTAATAAATTTTCAACTGATTTTTCGCCAAAACCATCCAGTTTAAGTAAATGGGCTTTGTTTAATATATACAAATCAGAAACATCAGAGATTAACTGTTTTTCAAAAAACTGATCTAAAATTGCCTCTCCCAGACCATCAATGTTCATAGCATCACGAGAAACAAAATGTTTAATTTGTTCCTTTACCTGTTGACTACATTGACGGTTAGAACACCGCAATGCAACTTCATTATCATATTTTTCAAGTTTAAAATTACAATTAGGGCAATTCAGAGGTATCAAAATAGGTTTAGATGAATCCAAAGACAATTCAACTCGAACTATTTTTGGAATAACCTCTCCAGCTCGTTTTATAACAACATGATCACCAATCTTTACTCCTAATCTTTTGATCTCATCAAAATTATGTAAAGAAGCAGAGGAAATTTTAGCCCCTGCAACTTCAATAGGTTTTAATTTTGCAACAGGTGTAATGATTCCTGTTCGACCAATTTGGAATTCTACCGATTCAAGAATAGTGACAACTTCTTCTTCAGCAAATTTATAAGCAGTAGCCCATCGTGGTGCTTTTGCAGTAGACCCTAAAGTACGCTGATCTGAAAATTTATTCACTTTAATAACAACACCATCTATATCAAAATCATATTGAGTCTTTTTTTGTTCTAAAAAAGTAATATGTTCATAGGCTTTATTTATATTCTGAAAAACTTTATAATCACAAATAACAGGGAACCCTAAATAAGATAAATAATCTAACATATCAGAATGTGTTTTATGAGACTCATGAATACCAACATATATATAAATATCTAAATATCGTTGAGCTGCTACTTTTGAGTCTAATTGTCTTAATGATCCAGCAGCTGCATTACGAGGGTTTGCAAACAAATGACTTATTTTTTTAAATGAAGAATGGCGTATAAATACTTCGCCGCGTACTTCTAAAGATACTGGGTCCTTAAGTTTTAAAGGTAAAGATCGTATAGTTTTAATATTATGAGTAATATTTTCTCCAACATACCCATTACCTCTAGTAGCTGCGACTTTTAAACGTCCATTTTCATAATGAATCGCAACAGCCAAACCATCTATTTTAGGTTCAACAGATAATAGTATCTCAGCTGAAGCTACTCCCTTTAAAATACGATCATAAAATCCTTTTAAATCATCAAAATTATACACATTACTTAATGAACCTAATGGGCTTTTGTGTTCATATTGTTCAAAAGAATCTAATGGAATATCTCCAATTCTCTGAGAAGGTGATGCTGGGTCAACTAATAATGGATTTTCAGATTCAAATTCTTTTAACTGCTTATAAAGCTGATTATAATATAAATCTGAAACCTCTGGTTTATCTAACACATAATAGCTATGTGCAAATTGATTTAATATATTTACAAGTTCTAAGTATTTCCTAGCATCCATAAGAAAATTTAATTAAACGTATATTTAATAAACTCAGTAACAAACATTATATATTTAGAAAAAGGCCATAAAAATAATTGGGCAAAAACCAAAATACCTAACATTTTTCCTAATTGCAAAAAAAACACCACACTACGAACATCGTTAACAGAACGTTGTTGATTTACCGCCTGATCAGTAACAATTGCTCCTGGTGGATCTACAAAAATTGTAAACATAATTGTAGCCATCCCATTTACAATCCCAGATAATTGTATTGCTGTTGATCTATATTCAGGCAAATAAGCTCCAGCTAAAAGTGAACATAAAACACCAATAACATAAATAGATGTTACAAAAACATTAAACATCAAAAATGTCTTAGGAATAGATTTAAAAGAAATTGATTTCAAAGAAGAAAATCTAGGGAATCGAAATGATAAAAGTATTTTAATAAAGTTTTTCGGCTTTAAAGCTCTAATTATTAATTTTGGAATAGACCCTGTATCCTGGAAATTTTCAATTGCTTTTTGAAATAAATAAACCGCTGTTGGAGTTAAAAAAGCACCCATAAATGAACCAAAAAAAGCAAATAAAATGATTATTCTAAATTGTTGCTCTAGACCTAATAATGCTGCATTAGAATTTTGAATAATTGCACTATCAACCATAAATCCTAACAAGGGAGCCTGAAACATATTTGATAACCTTGAAATAAGCAAAGTAGATGTGACAAAAGCCATCGCAATTGCAATCTGTTTAGAACGTACACCGGCTAATCTCATAGAATAGGCTAATGATTCGGTCATATGAATAACAAATGTAAAAAAACTGATAAATAATAATGAAAATGAAAACGCCATTAGTAGTTAGCTTACCATTGAGATCAGAAAAATAAAAAGAACTCTGTTGCATGTTACCTAATTTTTGCTTAAACTATTACTTACAAATTATGAAAACACTACTTTTAACTATTGAATTTATTTCTGCAATCTTATTAATAATTTTAGTATTATTACATTCTGCTAAAGGCGAGGGCCTTGCAGGAATTGGTGGACAAGCTCGAATTTATAACTCGCAAAAAGGTCTTGAAGATGGATTAAACAAAATTACTACAATTGTAGCAGCTATCTTTTTATTAACTGCAGGTATATTTGGTGTTTTCTTCTAAACTTACAATTTTACTAATTACATATTTACTTTTTTTATTTACATCAATTAATGTAGGTCAATCAGGATCATTTATTAAAAAAATATTACCAACAATTTCTACAGAAAACAAAAAAGATATATCCAAAGAAACATCTAAAGAGAAAGTTAATAAAATTATTACAAAAAAAGAAATAAGAGTTAAAGGTAATTCAACTTTTTCAGATGAAAAAATTATCATTACATCTCAACTTTCTAATTTAAGCGACTTAAATGAATTTTCCTTAAAACGTGCCAAAAAAAATATTTCAAATTCCGGGATATTTAAAAATGTAAACATAGAAGTAAATGAATCAGATAATACATTAACAATATACGTCGAAGAAAACCCAACAATTACAGATATTGTATTTAATGGAAATAGTATTTACACAAAAGCATATTTATTTGAAAAATTAAAATCAGAACCTGACGCTCCACTTAATTTAAATAATCTAAGATTTGATATAAACAAATTAAAAGAAATATACAAAAATGATGGATATTTTGAAGCAAAAATATTTAATATTAAAAAACCTGAAAAAAATAATGGACCTTTAATATTTAATATTGCAGAAGGAATCATTGAAGATATTATCATAACAGGCAATAGTAAAACAAAAACATATGTTATTTTAAGAGAAATGAGTCTTCGTCCTGGAGACTTATTAAATACTGAAACTTTAAGTTCAGATCTAAGAAAAGTATTTAACTTAAATTTTTTCACTAATATCACCCCAGAGTTTATTCCGAGTGAAACACCCCATAAATACATTTTAAAAATTAATATTGAAGAACGTGAAACTAACGGCGCCTTTACATTTGGAGGAGGCTTTTCACCACAACAAGGCTTTAGTGTTTTTTCAGATTTATATTGGGACAACTTATTTGGAACCTCTAGATTAATAATGCTCAAGGGAAAGCTTGGACTCGGCACCTATGATAACAACAATACTAATAATATTTATCAAATTAAATATAGCGATCCTTGGGCGTTTGGACCGAATAAATCATTAACTTACAGATTATGGTCTAGTTTTGGGTCATTTCGATCATTTAATTTATTTACGACAGAATATGGATTTAAAGAATCAATTAGAAGAGGAACAGATATAGAAATTGGAATTCCATACACATATGATTTAAGAACCTCTCATCGAATAAAATATGAAAATGTAGATTTATCTGAAGATGATGTTCACTATTATCTATATACTTACATGTTTTCTACCATGTATGATAAAAGAGACGAAAAACTAAACCCAACAAAAGGTGTTTTTCATAGTTTTAATATCGAACAAGGATTCAAATTAAGTAGTAAAGCATTAGACTTAACTAGAATAAATTTAAATTTAAGAAAATATATACCAACATTTAAAAAACAAGTATTATTTTTAAAAACAACATTAGGCTACATTACAAGCAGCGATATAAATGATGAAACTGTTTTTATAGATGAATATTATATTGTTGGAAATTCACGAACAGTAAGAGGGTATTCTGAAACAAATCCATTTGCGTACGGAAATAAACAAGTTATTGCAACAATTGAATATAGATATATTTTTAGTCCGACTGTAACGGCTTATTTGTTTACAGATGTAGGCTACGCAACAAAATTTAGACAAGAGGATAATACATTTGTAAATAAAAGTATTTACGATTTAAGTGAATACAAACTAACAAAAGGAATTGGAACAAAGCTAACTATAGCACCAATTGGGCCAATAAAGTTAGATTTTGGAATTACTGAAACAGGTGTCAGTAGATTACAGTTTAATATGGGGTATTCTTTTTAAATTTAGAATTCTAATTAACCGTTTTACAGATGAGATATTTTTGTTAAAATTAAAAACAAACTCAACACAAGGAATATACAAATGAAATATTTAAATTCAATCTTAATAACAATAGTATTAATGTGCTCAACAAATTTTGCATCAGAAATCGGATTTATTGATACTGATATAATCTTTCAAAAAGCAAAATTTGTTCAAACATTTAAAGAAAATTTTTCTGAAAAAGAAAAAGACTTTAATGAATTACTACAAAAAAAATCAAAAAAAATAGAAGAAGCAATTGCTAAGGGTAAGCCTGAAGAAGAAATCAGAGAATTAGTTAAAAAAAGAGACGATGAACTTGAACCTAAAAAGAAAGAATTAATGCAATATGAAATTTCATTTAGACAAACTTTTCTATTAAATGTAACTACCACTGCAAAAAAAGTAGCCGAAGAATATAAAGTCGATGTAGTTCTAGATAAACAAGTGATCTATCATGGTGGTTATGATTTAACTGATTTAGTTTTAAATCAATTAAATAAATAGTGATTTTATCTGAGTTAGCTTCATATTTAAACGGTGAATTAATTGGCAACCCAGATTTAAGCTTTACTTCACTTAGCCCATTAGATAATCAAAAAGAAAACTCAATATCATTTGTAATTGAAGAAAAAAAATTCAACACAAACTTACCAAACAAAGCCATTGCGTTTATAGTACCAAAAAAAATAAACACTATTCAAAACCAAATAATAGTTAAATCAACAAAAAAAGCGTTAGCTGAAACAATTAACTTTTATTTAAAATTTAAAAAAGATACACCCAAAAAAGAACCAATTATCTCAAAATTAGCAGATATAAGTCTTCATTCAGTTATTAATCACTCAACGACAATTTCTGACTATACTAAAATATACCCATTTTGCTACATTGGATCAAATTGCCACATTGGTAAACATGTTAAAATATACCCAAATGTCACAATTTATGAAAACACAATCATTGAAAACAATGTAATCATTCACTCTGGAACCGTCGTTGGCGCTGATGGATTTGGCTATTACAAAGAAAATAATGAAAACAAAAAAATTCATCATATAGGCAGTGTGTTAATCGAAAATGATGTTGAAATAGGAGCAAATTCCTGTATAGATAAAGGGTGCCTCGGAGAAACTATTATTAAAAAAAATACAAAAATAGATAACCTTATCCAAATTGCTCATAACACACAATTAGGACAAAACACTCTTATTGCAAGTCAAAGTGGAATTACTGGTAGCATAAAAATTGGTAATAATGTAACAATTGGGGGTCAAGTTGGCATTTATGCCAATATAGAAGACAATGTAGTTATTGCAGGTAAATCAGGTGTAAGTAAAAAGATACAAAAAGGCAAGATTGTATCTGGTTATCCAGCAGAAGATCACTTAATTCAATTAAAAAAACAAGCTTTTTTAAATAGACTTTTTAAGGAGAAGAAAAAATGAAAGTAATCGTTAAATTATGGATGATACTAATATTAACAACTCAAGTTCAAGGATTTGCCTCACTTTATGGACCAACAGGGATCTTAAAAATACCTACAGCAGAAGTCATGAATACTAAAGAATATAATCTTAGTTCAGATCTAGCTCTTAATACTAATAAAAATAATCAATCACTTTATATGAATGCACTTAATATAGGCATTATAAAAAATACTGAATTCGGAATTTTAAGTAATTCTGAATTATCTGACGGGGTTTATTTAAACGCAAAATGGAATTTAAAACCATATTCTGAAAGACTCCCATTTAAAACAGCAATTGGTTTAAAAAACTTTCCTTCAAATTCAAAAGCAGATTTTTATTTAGTTGGTACAAAAAGAATTCAAAAAGACACAACCCTTCATTTTGGAAATTCAAACAAATTTGCTAATAAAGTACATAGTTCAGTATTTTTAGGAGTATTTTACACATATACAGAAGATGTATTTTTTGCATCAGATATCAGTAGTGAATCAGATAATACGTACAATTTTAGTTTAGGAGTTTATTCAAAAATATTTAAAGAAAGATTTAATAATAACTTATATTTCAAAGGAACCATTCTAAATTTAATTAAAAATTCAACTGAAGATTCCTATATAAGTCTTGGTATAAATTATACAAATTTTATGTAATCCTAATAACCAAACAAAACACTTAATTTTTTTTTATTTTATGCTAAAATCATATAAATGTTTGAAAATATGAATAATATAGACTTTGAACTAATAATAGAAAAATATAGAAAAACAAAATTTAAAGCCAAATCGCCACTTTTTCCTCAATGTAAAGGAACGGGTGAAACTAAAGACGAAGCAATAACAAATTTATGTAAGTCTATTTCAAATTTTATTAAAAAAACGACTCAATCTTATTTGACAATGAGTCTTTTGACAGATAAATATTCTGAAGTTATTACAGACCCTGAGGACAAAGAATCATTCCAACATCGAATAATACCATTGGGAACATCTAAAACAAATAAATCTCAAAAAGTATTTTTAAAATCAATTTATAATGTTTTAAATAAGTTTTCTGAAAATCAAAATTTAAATACAAGATTTGAAGATATGGAACAATTTAAACAATTATCATTTGAAAATAAAAAAAATGAAAAAGATGATCTTATTTTTGGCATTAATTTATGTCTGAACTAGATTTACAAACTCTACGACACTCAACTGCTCACGTTTTAGCTCAAGCTGTGTTAAAAAAGTTTCCAAAAGCAAAATTAGGTATTGGTCCAGCTATAAACGAAGGGTTTTATTATGATTTCGATCTACAAAATTCTATTACTGAAGACGATTTAAAAGATATTGAACAAATAATGCAAAACATTATTAATGAAAAACAAGAATTTAAACAGTTTAATCTACCAAAACATGAAACAATCAAAACACTAACAGATACAAATCAACACTATAAATTAGAATTGGTAGATGATTTAAATCTTAACGACTATTCATTTTATCAAAATGGCCCCTTTATTGATTTATGTAAGGGTCCACACATAAGCCAAACAAATCAAATTAAAGCATTTAAATTATTGAAAGTTTCAGGAGCTTATTGGAGAGGCTCTGAAAAAAATAAGATGTTACAACGAATTTATGGGACAGCATTTACAAATAGAAAAGAATTAAAAATATATTTAAATCAACTTGAAGAAGCAAAAAAAAGAGACCATAGAAAATTAGGAAAACACCTAAATTTATTTACTATTAATGAAGAAATAGGACCAGGGTTGATTTTATGGCATCCAAAAGGAGCTAAATTAAGAGATATTATTGAAAGTTATTGGAAAAAACACCATGAAAAAAATGATTATCAATTAATTTATACGCCACATGTAGGAAAAGCTGAGCTATGGAAAACATCTGGTCATTTAGATTTTTATAATGAAAATATGTATGACAAAATGGAAATCGAAAATCAAGATTACTATTTAAAACCAATGAATTGTCCATTTCATATTATGATTTACAAAGAAACACACCATTCTTATAGAAATCTCCCATTAAGATATGCTGAACTCGGAACAGTTTATAGGTATGAAAGATCAGGCGTTTTACATGGATTACTAAGAGTTCGAGGGTTTACACAAGATGACGCACATATAATTTGCACAGAATCTCAAGTTGAATCTGAAATTCAAAACGCATTAAATTTTTCAATAGAAATGTTGAAAGCCTTCGGATTTGAAAATTTTAAGATTTTCTTATCCACAAAACCGACAGAAAAATATGTCGGAAACCCTAAAGAATGGGAGTTAGCAGAAAAATCTCTTGAAAAATCCATTAGAAGAGCAAATATTGACTATGAAATTGATGAAGGTGGCGGTGCCTTTTATGGTCCCAAAATTGATATTAAAATTGAAGATGCTATAGGAAGACAATGGCAGTGTTCAACAATACAGTTTGATTTTAATTTACCTGAAAGATTTAACATGACATTTATAAACTCAAATGGGGAAAAAGAAAAACCATTTATGATTCATAGAGCCTTATT
>MDTB01171818.1_pt1 | contig 11903 bp, 12 predicted proteins | sample 811161 | NCBI WGS metagenome assembly MDTB01 (sample SAMN05326650, study PRJNA326480) | marine metagenome | isolation source: seawater | place: Mediterranean Sea | collected 2009 | reverse complement strand
AACAAATTGATAAAAAATCATCATTGACTTTTATAGAAGAATTGAATTTAATGAATTGTGTAGATTTGGTGGGGAAGAAATGTGTAAATCATTCGCTGTTCCTGCAACGGTAATATAAATTTTTATAAAGTCCGAGCGCCACCCTACATAGTCCGCTGTTGAAACTTGGCCAGGAAAAGTCACGTCTCTTCAAAACTTTTTGCATCGGCATATACAAACTTCCCTTAAAGGGAAAAAAAAGGTCGATATGAAAAAAAATTATTTAACAACTAAAATCTTTATATTTTTATTTTTATTCAATAATGTGCTTGCAAAGGATATACCTGTAATTGTTATTTCTCCCGGTAAAACAATTCAATCTTTGAGCACAGTGGGAAGCACAGTAACTGTTATTGACGGAGAAACAATTAGAAACTCAGCTTCTAGCTCTCTTGCAGAGATTATTTCAAATGAGTCAACTAGCACTAATATGTTTCAAATGGGTGGAGACGGAACTAATACTGGAATTCAACTTCGTGGATTAGAAAAGAGATATTCTACAGTATACATTGATGGAGTAAAAATGCTCGACCCTTCCTCTCCAGATGGTAGTTTTTATATGGAAAATATAATGAAAAATTCTATTGATAGAGTTGAAATTTTAAAAGGAACGCAAAGCTCATTATACGGAAGTAACGCAATAGGAGGAACTATACATATTTTTACAAAGAAAGGACGAAAAGGAAATCATTATGATGCAGATGTCACAACAGGCACTAATAAAACACATAACGTCAATTTATCGATAGATGGTGCCAATGAAAAATATAGCTACTATGTTGGTTTAAATAAATTTGTTACCGATGGCATTTCAGCTATGAACGATAATACAGAAGATGATATGTATAGAAACGATGGTGCTGTTGGTAATTTTTCATATAATCTAAATGAAAATTATAAAATTGAAAATTCTTTTAGATTTGCCTCTAGCTTTCTTGAGTACGACAACGTTGCAAAAACAAAACATGATGACGCAAGCTCAGACAGCGTTGAAGCTTCTTACGCCTTAAAATTATTACAAGATAAAGGAAAGTTAAAAAACTCTTTAACCTACCATAAGTTGCACATTGAAAGAAATACTTTTGGTTATACTTTTGCCAATCCAACACATAGTGCTAACTATTTTGGTAATAGAGATGCTCTAAATTATTTAGGTGAATACAACTTTAGTTTGGACAATAAAATAATATTTGGAGTTGATAGTGAATTTGATTCTGCGAGGAGTACAGAAAGCGAACACGATGAAAATATTATTTCACAATATTTTGATTTGCAATTTAGACCTTTTGAGAAAACATATGCTACGTTTGGATTACGAAATGACGACCATACAACAGCCGGTAGAAAAACAAGCGGCAGAACTACTCTTGCATATTTATTAGACAGCAATAGTAAACTTCGTTCTTCTTTTGGTGCTGGAGTAAGATTTCCAGCTCTTTATGATTATGGCTTTAGTAGTTCTAATGTTACGTCGACGGGAGGTAAATTAGAGGATGTACAACCTGAAAGGGGTATAAGCTATGATCTTGGTTACGACACATTACTAGAAAATCGTGATTTAAATTTAAGTGTTACTTTATTTAGAACAATTCAAAAAAATTCAATTAACGAAAGTAGCGCCAGAACGGGATGGGCAGCTGATAATGCTACTGGAGTGAACACAAGCAAAGGAATTGAATTCAATGGCGATTGGAAACCAGAAAATAAAAAATTTAATCTAGGCTTAGGATATACTTTCACAGACTCATTTGATGGTAGCACATGTTCTGCAGAGGAAATGCAAGCCTTTTCTGATGGTGAATGCAAAGCAATAGGAAGTAAAGTTGAAAAATATAAAGTTAGAGTTCCTAGGCATGCCGTCTCATCGAAAATTAATTACAATCATAACGAAAGACTTAAAGGCTCTCTTTCTGGAAAATATGTTGGTGAAACTAGAGACTTCGGAAATGGAAATACTGGTGGAGGAAATTTTGGTTTTACCGATCAAATATTGACAGATTTTTTTGTTTTTGATCTTGCTACTAGCTATGAATTATTTGATGGTTACAACCTGTTATTTAATATTGGAAATGTGATGGATGAGAGATATGAGCACGCCTATCAATATAGCGCTAAAGGAAGAAGTATTAATTTTGGACTAAAAAGGGTACACTAATTCTGCGTGAAAAAAATAAAAAATAATTTAATTTTTGCAAATTATAGTTTACCTATAGGAATAATTTTAATTTTGTCTTTTTCAAGACTTATTCCACACCCTCCAAACTTTACTCCAGTAATTGCAGTAGCAATTATGAGTACCTATTTTTTTAAAAATATTTATATCTCTTTAGCAACACTTTTAATCTCAATGATACTTGCTGATTTATATATAGGATTTCACTCTAATATTATTTTTGTTTATGCATCTTTGGCATTTATTACGTTTGTTTTTTTTAAAGTTAATAGGAAAATAAAATTTAATAACTTAATAATTTACGGGCTATTAGGATCGATACTATTTTATTTAATATCCAATTTCGGGGTTTGGCTATTAAGTGGATTGTATACAAAAAATTTATTAGGCTTAATAGAATGTTATGTAATGGCAATTCCTTTTTTCACAAATACATTTTTTTCTACTATCTTTTTTTCCTACGCAGCTCTAATCGCTCACAAAGTGGCATTTAAAAAATTAGCTTTTTAGAAAAAAGTGAGAAAAATTAAAAAAGATGACGAGGAAATTGATGGTCATTACTTCAAGATTATAAAAAAAATTAATAAACAAATTACAGCCAGATACGACAAAATAAAAGACTGGAAAATGGATCCAGCAGGATATTTTTTAATTAGATTGAATAGAGAAAAAAAAATGCTAGAAGTTGCTTATTGTGTATTAAGCAAAAAAAAAAATTCTAAAAACAATCAAATGAAAGCTGTTATTAAAGGAAGAACAGCAATTGAAGTAGTTAATACTCTAATAAGAGAAAAATTTATTTCCACTTTACAACATGCTGCTGATATGGGAATTGAATTAAATAAAGCAGAAATAGCTCTAAATTATCAACTTGAATATATTCAGGATAAAGATTTAAAAATTAAAATTAGAAAAAAATGAAAACACAAAAAAGTATGCTTATTATTGGTGGAACAGGCTTTATAGGTCATCACCTAGCTGTAAAGTGTAAAAAATTAAAATGGAGAGTAACTAGTATTTCTACCAAAAAACCTCAACCAGACAGAAAAGTAAAAGGAGTGACGTATTTAATTTGTAATATTGGAAACTTAGAAAAACTTAAAAAAGTGATTAAAGATGATTTCAATTATGTAGTTAATTTAGGAGGCTATATAGACCATTACGATAAAGAAAAAACTTTTAGAAGTCACTATTTGGGAGTAAAGAATTTAAGCACTATTTTTTTAAAAAAAAATATTAACTCCTTTATTCAAATTGGTAGTTCGACAGAATATGGAAAATTAAGATCACCGCATAAAGAACAAGATAAATGCAAGCCAAAATTAATTTACGGAAAGTCTAAATTATTAGCTACAAATTACTTAATTAATCTTTACAAAAAATATAAATTTCCAGTTACTATTTTGAGATTTTATTTAGTTTTTGGACCAAAACAAAGTAAAAATAGATTTATACCCATCATAATCAATTCATGTCTAAAAAAAATTAAGTTTGATTGTTCAGATGGCAAACAAAAAAGGGATTTTTTATATGTAGAAGATTCAGTCGACTCTATAATCAGGGCAATAAAATCAAAAAAAACTAATGGTAAAATTATTAATATTGGCACAGGTAAAACAGTAACCTTAAAAAAAATTATAGACTATTTAGTTAGAAAAATAGAAGGTGGAAAACCTCAGTTTGGTAAAGTTATTTTAAGAAAAGATGAACCTAAAATAATGTATCCAAGTTTAAAAATTGCTGTTAAATTGCTAAAATGGAAACCTAAAATCTCATTTAGTAAAGGATTAAATAAAACAATAATAGCTTATACTAAAGCAAATATATGAAACTTGAAAATATTAAAACCGCAGTTATTTTATGTGGAGGCAGAGGAACAAGGTTAGGCTTAATAGGAAAAAAAATACCAAAAAGCTTGATAAAAATTCACGGTTACCCAATCATTTGGTTTATAATAAATATTTTAATAAAAAATTCTTTTAATCATTTTATTTTACCCACAGGGTACAAAGGTAAATTGTTAAGCAAATATTTTAAAAAAAATTTATTGTATAAAAATATCAAGTTTGATTTGGTAAATACAGGGATCGACACTTCTATAGCAAAAAGAATTTACCTAATTAAGAATAAGATTAAGTCAGAAAATTTTTTACTACTTAATGGAGACGCAATACTAGATTGTAATATTAAAAAAATTTATGAAGAACATGTTCAAAGAAAAGATAATATGACTTTTATAGGATGTGAAGCACAATTAAACTTTGGCACAGTTGGAATTTCAAACGGTAAAATAATTAACTTTGAAAGAGAAATAAAATTTAATGCAGTTAATGTTAAAAATAAATCAAATTTTTCAGGAAAAGTTTACTCTGGAATGTCAATTATGAGAAAAAATATTTTAAATATAAATTTTAAAAAATCTATAAATTTTGAAAAGGATTTGTATCCTAGAATAATTAAAAAGTTAAAGTGTAATTTCGCTAGTTTAAAGGGTTTTTGGCATTCAATAGATAATGTAAAAGATATAAATTCTTTAAATAAAAATATAAATTTAAAAAAATATAAATCTGTAATAAATATTATAAAAAAGATTAAAAAATATGAAAAAAAATTTTTGGAAAAATAAAAAAGTATTTATTACTGGGCATACTGGTTTTAAAGGTAGTTGGTTGACCATGATACTCAGCAGTCTTGGTGCAAAGATAGTAGGATACTCACTCGACCCTATATCTAAACCAAATTTTTTTGATGATTTAAACCTAAGTAAGTTTTTAATTAAAGATTATAGAAAAGATATTTTAAATTTAAAGCAATTAAAAGATGCTGTAAGAAAGTCAAGGCCATCTATAGTTTTTCATATGGCTGCCCAATCAAGTGTGTTAGTAAGTTACTCTGACCCAGCATCAACTATTGCAACAAATGTAATTGGAACCACTAATTTCTTAGAGTCGATTAAAAATATAAAATCAATTAAATCAGCAATTATTGTTACAACAGACAAAGTCTATTTAAACTTAGAAAAAAAAATAAAATTTAAAGAGGACGCAAAACTTGGAGGTCATGACATTTATAGCTCAAGCAAAGCTGCGTGTGAAATACTTACTGAAAGCTATATTAAGTCTTTTTTCTCTAAGAGCAACTGCAACATCGCTACAGTTAGGTCAGGAAATTGTATTGGTGGAGGCGACTGGACAAAAGATAGAATTATTAAGGATTGTGTTGAAGCGTTTATTAAAAATAAAGATTTAATAATCAGAAGTCCTAATTCTACTAGGCCCTGGCAACATGTTCTTGAACCTTTATTTGGTTATCTCAAGTTATCGGAAAAACTTTTTTGTGAAAAAAAATATGCTACGCCTGAATCGTGGAACTTTGGTCCAAATAAAACAAACAATCTATCAGTAAAAGAATTAGCATTAATCGGCAAAAAGATATTAAAATCAAAATCTAATATTATTACTGTCAAGAAAAGATTTTATGAATCGGAAAATCTTTCACTAGACAGTTCAAAATCCTCTAAATTCCTAAAGTGGAAAACTAAAATGAGCGCTAATGAGTCTTTAAAAATGACTTTCAGTTGGTTTAAATATTTTTATAAACACGTAAATAAAGACAAAAAAAAGATAATAAATTTTACACTTGGTCAAATAGCTTATTTTAAAAAAAATAAACTTCTTTAATAAATTAAACATCTATGTTTTCTTTTTTTTATAATAAAATATTTAATTCTAATAATTAATGAAACTCTCAATTTGTATACCAACGTACAATAGACCAAACAGTCTATTAAACTGCCTAAATTCACTAGTTAAACAAAATAATAAAAATTTTGAAATATGTATTTCTGATAATTGTTCAAAACAAAATATAAGAAAGATAATTAAACCTTATAAGAAAAAATTAAAAATTAAGTACAATAGAAATAAAAAAAATTTAGGTTTTGCCTTAAATTTAGTTAAAGTTTCTCAAATGGCAAAAGGTGAATTTATTTGGTTTTTAGGTGACGACGATTTGCTGACATACAAAGCAACCGACTACGTTTCAAAACTAATTAAAAAAAATAAAATCTGTGATTTTTTTTGGATCAACTCCTTTTATTTAAATGTAAGTTTTTTAAAAAACTTTTCAAAACCTTTTGATACTAAATTTTTACCAAAAAATATGAATACTCATTCTGTTCTCAAAAAAAATAAAAAATTAAATTTTTTTGAATTAATAAACCATAAAATTTGTTTTGATTTCTTGCTTGGAATGTATTGTTGTGTTTTCAGAAGAGAACTTTGGAATAGAAACTTAGATGTAATAAATCATAAGCTAATTAAAGATAAAAGAACCTGGTCAAATTTTGAAAATACATGTTTTTTTATTAAAGTTTTTTGTAAAGCCTTTGGTAAATCAAAAGCTTTCTTCTGCGCAAAACCGTTAAGTGTTAATCTTTACGGAGTCAGAGAGTGGGGTAACCTTTATGATTTTGTAGAAATAGTTAGACTTCCAGAAGCGTTAGATTATTACAGAAGTAAAGGCCTAGGTTTTTTTCAGTACATATACTCAAAAAATTATTCTTTAAGAAATTTCTTTAATAATTTTACTAAAATTATTTTTTACAAGGGTCAAACAGGCCTCGAATATGTGAGTTTTAAAAAACATTTTTTTTACAATCTTATCTACCCAAATACATGGCTTTCAATATTATATTTTTTATTTAGGAAAGCTTCAGAAATACTGTATAAAAATAAAGATAAGTTAAAAAGTTAGATTCAAATTTATAATTTTAATGATACACGATGTAAAAATAACCCCATTAAAAATTATTTCCGATGAGCGCGGAAAAGTAATGCATATGTTGAGAGCTGATAATGCGTTCTTTGACAAATTTGGAGAGATTTATTTTTCTACAATATTCTGTAAATCAATAAAAGCTTGGCATCTTCATAAAGAAGCAACTTTAAATTATGTTTGCATGAAAGGAAAAGTAAAACTTGTACTTTTTGATGACAGAAAAGCCAGCCCCTCTAAAGGAAAATATCAGGAGCTCATACTTTCACCAGAAGACTATTTTTTAGTGACAATACCAAACAATATTTGGAATGGTTTTAAAGGCCTAGATCAAAATGAATCAATTATAGCAAACTGTTTGAACTTACCTCATAATGAAAAAGAAATGGTCAGAGAAAGTTACGATAATAAAAAATTTAATTACAATTGGGGAAAGTAAAATGTCAATAAATTTAGGAAAAAAAATTTTAGTAGTAGCAGCTCATCCAGATGATGAAATCTTGGGTTGTGGAGGAAGCATAATAAAATTAAAAAAAAAAAATAGCAATATATACACAGTTTTTTTAAGTAATGGTGTCTCGTCAAGAAATTTAAAAAATAAAAATAATGAAATAATTAAAAGAAAAAATGCAGCAATAAAATGCAATAAATTTATAAAGAGCAAAATCATAAACTTTTTTGATTACCCAGATAATAAATTTGATAGTGTTCCATTTTTAAATATTGTTAAAGATTTAGAAAAAATTATTAAAAAGTATAAGCCAGAGACTATTTTTACCCATTCAGATGCAGATTTAAACATTGATCATAGACTAACCCTAAGAGCAGTGATCACAGCTTGTAGGCCATATTCCTTTAAATTTATTAAAACAATTCTTAGCTTTGAAGTTCCTTCTAGTACAGAATCTAACTTTTTAAAAAAACAAAAGAAATTTCAACCAAATTATTTTATTGATATTTCCAGTACGTTAAAAAAAAAATTAAAAGCGATTAAAATATACAAAGATGAATTAAGAATATTTCCACATCCTAGGTCTATTAAATATATAAAGAGTTTATCAGAAGTACGCGGTGGTACTGCTGGTGTAAAATCTGCAGAAGCTTTTGAGGTTATAAGACATGTGGAAAAATAGTTTTAATTTTTATTAAATGAAAAAAATAACTCCTTATAGTACACAACGTATAGACAAACAAGATATAGCTGCTGTTGTTAAAGTTTTGAATTCCAAATTTTTAACACAAGGACCAATGGTAGGAAAGTTTGAAAAAGCAATAGCACAAAAAGTTAAGGCTAAATATTCTGTGGCATTTAATAGTGCTACAAGCGCACTTCATGCATCCTGTTTAGCGCTTGGATTAAAAAAAAATGAAATAGTTTGGACTGTACCTAATACGTTTGTTGCATCAGCTAATTGTGCTTTATTAGCTGGAGGAAAAGTAGACTTCGTTGATATAGACTCAGTTACAAATAATATAGATGTAGAATCTCTAGAAAAAAAATTAATTATAGCAAAAAATAAAAAAAAACTTCCTAAGGTTATTATCCCTGTCCACTTTGCTGGAAAACCATACTCTCAAGAAAAAGTTAAAGCACTTGCAAAAAAATATAATTTTAAAATCATTGAAGATGCCTCGCATGCGATGGGGGCTAGATACAAAAAAGAGAAAGTTGGTAGTTGTAAATGGTCAGATATAACTGTTTTTAGTTTTCATCCAGTAAAAATAATCACAACCATTGAAGGAGGTGTAGCGACAACTAATTCTTTACACATTTATAATAATTTGAAGCTTTTTGGAAACCATGGAATTACCAAAGATAAAAAAAAATTTAAAATCAAAAACCAAAACGACTGGTATTATGAACAACACGTGCTAGGATTAAATTATAGAATGAGTGACATCTCAGCAGCTCTAGGGTTAAGTCAATTAAAAAAATTAGATAACTTTGTAAAAGAAAGGAATTCTATTGCAGATTATTATCTAAAAAGACTTAATCAAAGACATATTGAACTTCCAAGAAAAAGCAGATTATCATTATCGACATTTCACCTTTTTGCAATAAAGATTAAAGACCATAAAAAAAGGAATAAATTGTTTAATTTATTAAGAAAAAAAAATTTTTTTGTAAACCTTCACTATTTACCAGTTCATTTGCAACCGTATTTTAGAAAAAAAGGTTTTAAAATAGGTATGTTTAAAAAATCAGAGTACCATTCAAAAAGATCAATCTCACTACCCATATATCCTGGACTAAAAAAAGAAAAAATTAATCAAATCATAAATTTGATAAATAATTTTTTCAAAGCCAGATAAGTTTACAGGCTTAAAAAATGTTTAAGAAAAAAATAGTAATTGGAACTGCAAATTTTAATCAAAGTTATGGTCTTTTATCTCACAATGTAAAAGAACAACAAATCAAAAAAATTTTAAAATTGTGTAAGAGAAAAAAAATTCAATATTTTGATACCTCAAATTCATATAAGTCTGCACAAATGTATCTAGGTAAGTTTGCCGACAAAAAGTCAAAAATTATTACCAAATTGCCACCAATTAAATCATCAAAAAGTAAAAAAGAAATAAGAAGATGGATAGACAGTCAATTATTAAAGATATTTAGAAAACTGAAAACTAAAACCATTTACGCTTTATTATTACATAAGCCAGAAATATTGATTTCTAAAAAAGGACAATTTATCTTCGAGGTCTTAAACAGTTTAAAAAAAGAAGGAAAAATAAAAAAAATTGGAGTTTCAATTTATGATTTTAATTTGTTAAAGAGAATTGTTATAAAGTACAAAATTGATATAGCACAAGTTCCATTTAGTGTTTTTGATCAAAGATTAAAAAATATTAAAAATTTTAAAAAGCACTATGGGAAAATAGAGATACATTGCAGATCAATTTTTCTACAAGGGTTAATATTTAAAACTATTAATAATTTGCCAATTAAGCTTAGAAATTATAAAAAAACATGGTTAAATTGGAAAAAGTTTTTAATTAAAAATAAGATTAGCCCTATGCATGCAGCTCTAGAATTTTTAGTAGATAACAAAAAATTTTACTCAAAAATAGTTATTGGATTAGAAAATACAAGCCAATTAAACGAAATTTTAGCATTTGAGAGTTTAAAAAAAAAGTTTAATTTTTCAAATTTTAATATTAATGAAAAAAAAATAAAAAAATCAAATTTCTTTTCGAGATGAATAAACAATTTATTATCCAAATAGGTTCAATATGAAAGTAGTTATATTAGCTGGCGGTTTAGGAACAAGAATATCTGAGTATACTAATGCAATCCCAAAACCGATGATACAAATAGGTAAGTTACCTATTTTATTACATGTAATGAATATTTATATAAAATTTGGACACTATGATTTTATCATCGCTGCTGGATATAAGAGAAAAATAATTGAAAAATATTTTAAAAATTTTAGAAAAGAAGGTAAACAATTTAATCAAGTAATTTTTAAAAAAAATTGTAATATTACAATCTTAGAAACGGGAAAAAATTCAATGACAGGTGGTAGACTAAAAAGAGTTTCTAACTTTATTGAAAAAAATGAAAATTTTATGTTTACATATGGCGATGGGTTATCAAATGTAAATTTGAAAAAATTAGAAATATTTCACAAAAAACATAAAAAAATTGCAACAGTCACAGCAGTAAGGCCACCTGCGAGATTTGGAGAGTTAACAATATTTAATAGTAGAGTAAGCAAATTCCTAGAAAAACCACAAGTTAGCCAAGGATGGATAAATGGTGGTTTTTTTATTGCAAATAAAAAGATATTCAATTTTATAAAGAGCGATAAAACTATACTTGAGAAAGACCCTTTAGAAAAACTCTCAAGTAAAAAAGAACTGTTTGCTTTTAAGCATTTTGGTTTTTGGCGCTGCATGGATACCAAAAGAGATAGAGACTACTTAGATAGCTTACCAAAGTATAAAAAAATCAAAGCTTAAAAGTTGTGCTCACCTGAAGAGTTTTGGGAAAGTTTATTTACATGGACTGAATAGGCACTTAAATCAAATCTTTCACAGCTAGCCACGTACCAATAAAAATCAAATTTCTTTGCATTCTTAAATATTTGATTAGCACTTAGAATTAAAGACTTTTTAGGGTTCAACTCTTCCTTAATTGATTTTACATATCCATTTGAATTGTAGAAATCCACTTTTATCTTGTCTTTTTTTCCCTCGGAAGATTTAAAACAAAATCCAATTTTACTGTTATATTCTTTATGATTAATTATTTGACCCCATACAAACCCTTTCTTATGTTTAGGCACAAATACATCTTTATTAGTTAAAGAAACATTTATAGAGCTTTTTAGAGAATTATTTTCGCTGACCCCTCCATAAATTAATTGATGATTAACTCGTGTTGGTATTTTCCCTTTTTTTGCTTCCGCAATAACAGTAAAAGCAGAAACATTTTTTAGTTTTTCCAATTCTACTAATTCATTAACGTTTATATTCAGTGGTACGGAAGAAGAGGAAGAAAAATTTTTTCGAGGACTTATAAAAACTTTATTTTTGCTATAAATTTTTATTCTGACACTCAACTTGCTTGGGCTAAAAACCGGATACATAGTAATTTTGTTAATAAAGTCTTGAAAATAAGGGTATGTTCTAAAACTGTTTGATGAAGTGAAGTACTCCTTTTTAGTTGAAGAGTCATAATAAGAATGATTGGCACTAAAAGCGCCTGTTTTTTTATTAAGTTTTCCTGCGAGAAGTCTGCCATAAAACATGTTCTGTGTTGGCTGTTTTATCTTTATTACGCCCCCATCAAGATTTCCAGGTAATATTTTTGAAAGGTAAAAAGATTTATATGACAAACGTGGTACAGAAACCTTTATCTTTTTCTTAATGTTTATCTTATTTTTTTTATAATTTATGTAAACGTTTT
>MDTB01057188.1_pt1 | contig 11904 bp, 10 predicted proteins | sample 811161 | NCBI WGS metagenome assembly MDTB01 (sample SAMN05326650, study PRJNA326480) | marine metagenome | isolation source: seawater | place: Mediterranean Sea | collected 2009 | reverse complement strand
GATCCGCGCCTCAGTCCGATGGCAAAAATCGAGCGTCCTTTTGAATTGCGTTCAGTGTTTGAGTTAGGCACCCCAGCGTGGGCTGAAGCGCGCGCATGGAACCCAGTGTGGGTACGCTTTTTGGCACCAGTAGAGGAAGCACAAGGCGTGTCGCAACCGATCTCGCGCTGTCTATTGGCTTACGCGTCGGATATGGGTTTGGTTTCTACTGGCTACCTGCCGCATCAACAACAAGTAGATCGCTCGCAGTTACAGATGGCCAGCTTGGATCATAGTTTATGGATCCATCGACCGGTGCCGATAGACCAATGGTTGCTGTTCCACAAGCGTACCTCATCGGCGCAAGGCGCCAGAGCCATGGTGCATGCTGACTTTTTTTCCAGCGACGGCCGACTGATCGCCTCAGCGACCCAGGAAGGTCTAGTGCGCACTACGGCGTAGGGTCGTCAAGATAACGCGCTTTGAGTAGTCGAAACTCTAACGGGCGGCCCGCTCGCTGCCGCGACACGTCGGCGTATTGACTGTCGGTCAAGGGAATATGTGTGGCGTCGGCAACCACCTGATTCCAGGTTGGGTCAACACTGTGCCAGCGATCCTCAACATAGACTTCATTCCAAGCATGAAAGCGAAATCCAGGTGCGTCTTGGGCATCGTAAGCGAGCCCGTAAACTGTGCGCGCGGGCAAACCCAAGCGGCGAGCTAGAGTGGTGTACAGATCGGCGAAGTCGGTGCATTCGCCGCGGCGTTGTTCGAGTGCAGTGAGCACCGTACCGGCGTATTGATTTTCCACATAACTGAGTTGGCGGTTGGTGAATGCCACCAGTTCTTGTGCGGTGGACAGATTATTACCAGACAAAGCAAAGCGGGCTAACAAGGTCTTTATTTTTGGGTGACTAATCGGATAATCAATGTGCTCACCAATATAGCTTCGTGGTTCGGCGTAAACGCTGTCCGCAGATAGCCCACCTAAAGTGGTTATTAGGGTGCTCGGTAGGGTAGTGTCGCCGAGCACTTGCAGCTCCAGTTGCTGTAGCCGCTGGCGTTGGGTGAGTGCTTGGCTAAGTAGAATTTTTTTCGCTACCGGGCGCCGCGTGGCGGCAGATGCCTTGGGCGTTGCGTTTTTCGAGTCGCTGAGTATTACGTCGTAACGACCGGCCATGGTTAGTTTTGTGGCCACAAAATCTTTGTTAAGGCGTGTTTGTGTCGTGGCGTCTGCGTCGGCGCCGATGAGGTCATAACCTTGAGGGTCTCTGGCTAATAGCTGGTGCTGGCGATGGTTGACCCGCAGTTGTTCAAAGTCAGGATAGGGCGCACTCAGTGTGCTCCCGGGCGCTGGCTCACTACTCAACCACCGCTCCACAGAGTACATGTCCGATAGTTTGAGCTGACCCTGGAAGGTGGCCCGATTAGCGCTGCTGTTGCGCAAGATGGTCGCTTGGTAATCGGCGAATTCAGTATTGTCGGCCCTCGAGAGCAACGACACGGCGCTATATTGTTTTCCAACGCGCTGACTGTAGGCGGCTGTTTGTAACGCAAACGGCGCAGCCGCTGCGAACTTTAGGCGTTGGCGAATTGTTACTGCGGGCGCGTCTGGTGGGCGGTAGTTGATGTGTGTGGTCAGTGTTTGGTCGTACACCCGATTGTGCATATAACCGATGTGTTGACCGTTCTGTTCGATGCGATACCAGCGTTCGCCATTGTGATGATGAACAAGGCTCGGTGACGAATCCCCGGTCACTAAGAAATAAAGCGCTATGGCGCCGATACCCACGACGGAAAATATCGCTGTTAGCCGGCGCACGCATTCTCCTAACTGGCCAGTCGAGTGAATTGAACACTAATGGTAGGGCAGAGTTTGCATGCAAGATAGGTCCAGGTCGGTGTTAGACTTTTCCAACGCCGCTCGGTCAGGCAAGATTCCAAGGTCGGCCCAGCGCCGCAGATTTTATGTCAACCAACAATAAGACATCCAAATGGACAGCCCTCCCACCGACTTTATTCGCCAGCGTATTCAATCCGATCTTGCCGAACAGCGACTGTCGCAAGGTGTGGTTACGCGTTTCCCGCCGGAGCCAAACGGCTACTTGCACATTGGTCATGCCAAGAGCATCTGTTTGAACTTCGGCGTTGCAGAACAATTTGGCGGTAAGACCTATCTGCGTTTTGACGACACCAATCCACTGAAAGAAAGCGACGAATACGTCGAGGCGATCAAAGCTGATGTCCAGTGGTTAGGCTTTGAGTGGGCTGAGGTCACTCATGCTTCTGACTATTTTGAACAGATTTACGGCTATGCGGTGGATTTGGTCAAAGCTGGCAAAGCATTTGTTTGTTCGTTAGACGCAGAGGCAATGCGCGCTACCCGCGGTACGCTAACCGAACCCGGGCAAGACAGTCCTTATCGAGAGCGCTCGGTGGCAGAAAGCCTAGACTTATTCCAGCGCATGCGTGATGGCGAGTTTGCCGAAGGCGAGCACGTATTGCGCCTGAAAATCGACATGGCGTCGCCCAATATCAACATGCGTGATCCGGTGATTTATCGCATTCGTCACGTCGCTCATCAGCGTACCGGCGACGACTGGTGTATTTATCCCATGTACGATTTCACGCACTGCATATGCGATGCGTTGGAGGGTATTTCGCACTCGCTGTGCACTTTAGAGTTTGAAGACCACCGCCCGCTCTACGATTGGGTGCTGGACAACATTAACCTCAACTACCATCCACCGCAGATTGAGTTTTCGCGTTTAGGTCTCGAATACACCGTCATGAGTAAGCGCATTCTCAATCGTTTGGTTGATGAAAACCTGGTTGAAGGCTGGGATGACCCGCGTATGCCCACCATTGCGGGGCTGCGTCGGCGTGGTGTCACCGCCGCCGCTATTCGGGATTTTTGTGGTCGCATTGGCGTGACCAAGCAGGACAACACGGTAGAGATGAACCTGCTGGAATTTTGTGTGCGCAAAGATATGGAAGCTGCCGCACCCAGAGGCATGGGTGTGCTGGAACCATTAAAGGTTGTGCTGACAAATTTTTCGCATGCGCAAAGTATTGCGCTCGAAGGTCCTTGGCATGCCCAGAACGAAGACCTTGGCCAACGCACTTTGCCCTTCGGCCGCGAGTTGTACATAGAGCGTGCTGACTTTGAGCTGGAGCCACCAAAAAAATACAAACGTTTGTCGCCGGGTGAGATGGTGCGGCTGCGTTACGCTTTTATCATCCGTTGTGACGAAGTGATTTACGACGACCACGGCGAGATTGCACAACTCAACTGTACTTATTTTGCCGACTCACGTAGTGGCCAAGACACTTCTGGGTTAAAACCGAAAGGCGTTATCCATTGGGTAGATGCGGACGCAGGCGTGTCGGTACAAGTGCGGGATTATCAGCGCTTGTTCAAGGTACCGAATCCAGCCAGCGATACCTTGTTAGATGACATCAACCCTGACTCGGTAAGGGTGCTAAATGCGGTTGTGGAGCCGGCCATAATGGCGCACCAGAGTCCGCGCTTTCAGTTCGAGCGTCAGGGTTACTTTTGTAAAGATCCAAGCTTGCCGAATGTATTCAACAAAACGGTAAGTCTGCGCGAAGGCTTTTAGTCGCTTATGAGCAGCGTTAGCCCGGCAGCCATTACCGTCATGGAAGTCAGCCCCAGGGACGGTTTGCAGAACGAAGACACGCTATTGACCACGGAGCAAAAGCTGCAGTTGGTCCAGCACGCGCTGGATGCTGGCTGTAAACGTATTGAGGTAACGAGCTTTGTGCACCCACAGCGTGTACCTCAAATGGCAGATGCAGAAGCCTTGTGTGCGGCGTTGCCGACGCAATCAGACGTACGTTACACCGGGCTTATTCTCAATGATCGTGGTTATCAGCGACTGCGTGAAACGTGTTTGCACGAGGCTGGCCTCGTGGTGCCGGCAACAGATACCTTTGGGCAGAATAACCAGGGCTTGTCGGTGGACGAGGGCCTGCGTATGGCCACCGAGATTATTACCGATGGCAACAACACGGGCTTTCCCGTGCAAGTCACTATTGCCGTGGCTTTTGGCTGCCCTTTTGAAGGCGCAGTGCCGTTGTCGCGTATTCAGCGCATGGCAGAAGAATTGGCCGCGGCGGGTCCGGTAGAACTTGCCTTGGCCGACACCATAGGCGTCGGTGTGCCAATGCAGGTACAGCAAGCTTTCGCGGCGCTAAAGCAACAACTCGGCAGCATGCCTTTGCGTGCGCACTTCCACGATACGCGTAACACGGGTATCGCTAATGCCTATGCGGCGCTCGCGGCAGGAGTAAGCGTGTTGGACGCGAGCATTGGTGGCATTGGTGGTTGTCCGTTTGCGCCCAACGCCAGCGGTAACATTGCTACCGAGGATTTGGTGTACATGCTCACAGGTGGTGGTGTGGCGCATGGCGTAGATATCAGGCAGCTCATCGCGGCTGCGGGTTGGCTAGAGACTGCGCTGGGTAAATCTGTGCCGTCCATGTTGTTGAAGGCTGGTGATTTCCCAGCATAGACTAGCGATCACGTCGTCAAGGAGGAGAGCTGTTGTTAATACTGCGGCCCAATTGCGAACGGTGCGACCAAGACCTGCCTGCTGACCAAGCTGGAGCGGTTATCTGTTCCTTTGAATGTACCTTCTGTGGCGACTGCGCTCAGCGCTTATTGCGCTGTCCAAATTGCGGTGGTGACTTTGCCCCCAGACCGTTAAGGTCCGGGCCAATGTTGCAAAAATTCCCAGCTTCTACCGAGAGAGTGAACAAACGTCATGAGTGAAGCCAGCTTAAGCGATCGAGAGTTTTTCGGTCATCCGATCGGCCTGCGTACCCTATTCCTAACCGAAATGTGGGAACGTATGTCGTATTACGGCATGCGTGCGCTGTTGGTGCTGTATATGACCGGAGCCATCGCTGGATTCAATCCAGGGTTGGGGTGGAATCAGCTTGACGCCCAAGCGATATACGGTGTGTACGTTGGGTTGGTGTACTTCATGGTGGTTCCCGGTGGTTGGGTGGCTGACAACATTCTTGGTCATCAGCGCGCGGTGCTTTATGGCGCCATTATCATTGCCTTGGGTCATCTGACCCTAGCGGTGCCGTTGAGCCAAACGTTTTTCCTCGGACTCGCATTGGTGGTGATCGGCACCGGTTTGTTGAAGGGCAATATCTCTACCATCGTCGGCAAACTCTACGCTGACGAAGATCCTCGACGTGATTCTGGCTTCACCATTTTTTATATGTCCATCAACATTGGCTCAACCATTGGGTACGGCATTTGCGGTTACCTTGGCGAAAAAGTCGGTTGGCATTGGGGTTTTGGCGCCGCCGGTATCGGCATGTTGTTTGGGGTGTATCAATACGTTCGTTATCGAGGTTTGTTGGGTGATGCTGGTGCTTTACCCAACCCAATGTCTGATGAAGCTCGTGGTCGATTGGTTCGCTATACCCAGATCGGACTGGTGGTGACGATTGTCGGCATTGCACTGAGTCTGATGGGCTTTGTGCAAGTAAACCCCCGCATCTTTGCTGAGAATTTTGCGTACTTCTTGACCATTGTCGCCGGTCTGTACTTTATCTTTTTGTACTTTTTTGCAGGATTAGATGCAGCGGAGCGAAAGAATATTACGCTGCTGTTTTTGTTGTTTATCGCTGCTGCTGCCTTTTGGTCTGGTTTTGACCAGTCTGGTGGATCTTTGAATATCTTTGCTCGGGACTATACCGACTTGGTGATTTCCGGCTTTGAGATTCCGGTTTCGTGGGTGCAGTTTGTTAACCCGATTTTCGTGGTTATTTTCGCGCCGATGTTTGCGGCTGTTTGGGCGCATCTTGGCCGTAGGAATTTGGACCCGTCGTTGCCCATCAAGTTTGTGATCGGTCTCGTCTTCATGGCGATTAGCTTCATGATCATGCTCGGCGCAGTAGCACTGGCTATGGAATCAGCGCCCATTGGTATGCGTTGGTTGTTATTAACCTATCTGTTACAGACCTGGGGCGAGTTGACTTTGTCGCCGATAGGCTTGTCTGCGTTTTCGCGTTACGCACCAAAGAAGTATGTCGGCCAGATGTTTGGCCTTTGGTTCTTAGCCTCCGCCATTGGTGGAGTGCTTGCGGGCCTGCTGGGTGGCGAAGCGATGGACACCGGGCTGTCAAGTATGTCGCCGGTTTTCACCTTTATGATCAAATACTACTTGGGAATCGCTGCGGTCATGGTGGTCTTGGCGTTTTTCATAGGCCGCTCCGCCAAAGCTAAATGACCACGGCAGCCACGGTTAAGCAGCACTTAACTGGCCTCGCAGACTTTGCGTAGGGCAGATAGGTGCCGGGCGTCCCAGCCATTTTCGTAGGCTTGCAGCTGTTCGCCAGCGTCGGCACCCAGGCGCTCGAAACCGTGATGAAGTAACTCGACCAATGTGCCTGAATACAAGGCTGTTAGTCGAAACGTTGTAAATGTCGGTAATGGCCAAGCCCACGGACAGTGTTCGTCGAGCCAGTTGTTTTGATAACTCCATTCGCTAGCCGGTTGCCAACATACTGTCGGACCGCCGAAGCGCGCACGTACATTGTCGATATCCACGCTAAGTTCTACATAGCCATCAGCGCCCTGCACAAAGGCATCTATACTGTGGCCTTTGCCGTACCAAAGATTTAACGCGGAACGGGCCTCGAACTTTTGCCAAATTCGAGTGGGTTGTTCTTCTATGTACAACGCGCGTCGTACGTATAAAGGGCCGATAACCAAAGCCATGGGTCACCTGGTATCTCAATCTGATGAGCCATGGACGCTATCAGGCTTTTGCGTGTGCGGATGCAACCTTAAGGCGATTCGCGACGAACGAGGTGATTTGTGCGACAGCCGGTAGTTACGGCAATTGCTTCAGTTGTGCGTCGAAATAATGGCTGCAGTAGCGATCCACCCAACTGTCTAATTGCCAATTCTCTAAAAAGGCTCCGTGCCCACCGCGCTCTATTAGATCAACGTGTATTGACTCTGGCAGGTGATCGTAAAAGTGCGCGGGAATAATAGGATCGTCCTTAGCCGCCACAATGCGTGCGCGCACACCCGCTAAAGCCTGGCCAGACAAATCGTAGGCCGCGCAATAGGTGCGGGTGTCATCGAATTCTGAATGATACTTAACAAAATAGTCGGTAAGAGAAGCGACGCTGGATAGCTTCATTGCCGGGCTAAAGTCATAGAGGTTTGGAAAGTGGCGCTGTTTCTCGCGGAACAACTTACGCCACTTGGTGACGAAGTAATTGCGGTAAATGATGCTCGACTCAATTTGTTGCATTGTTGCGTAAGGGTCTATCGCGGGGCAGATCGCTAACGCCGTAAGCTCCGGAATTGCCCGGGCCAGTCTTAGCGCAAAGTTGCCGCCTAATGAGTAACCGATTAATCCGCTAGTCACCGTCTGCGCGTCGCTAAGCTGTGCTCGCAGCATAAGGTGTTTCACCAGTTCAATAACTTCACCGATAAGCGCGGAGTGGAATAACCCACTGTTCAAGTGTGTGGTATCACCGTGGTCGCGTAGGTTAATGCGCACGACGTTGTATCCCTGTTGCCACAAATGCTCTGCTGCGGAGAGCACATAAGATGATTGGACGTTACCCAACCAGCCCGGAATGATCATAATCAGTGGAGCGCTAGGCACGTCCAATTGGCTGTTGCTGTGCACGACTAACCGCACGTTAGCCACCTCCAGGGTCTCCTCCACTGCCGCCGCGACAAAGTCACTGATTCGTTGTGGTCTCACCACCTTGCGCGCGACACTCGACAAGATGGTTTGTAAGTGCGGATTGGTGAGCGTCCGTGGCGGTGAGAAAGATTGCAGAGAAGATTGGGTCGAAGTCATTAATGTTTCGGTTGTTGAGCTATTGAATGATTGAAGCGTCGTCGGAGTAGATGCGCTGCCCAGAAAAGCCGAGCCTACGCAGCTCGGTGATCACACTTTGACTGCCTGCCAAATGCGCGGAGCCTACCAACACGTAGTAGCGTCCAGAACCGTTAAGCATCGTTGCGATGCGCTCTGCCATATGAACGTTGCGGTCGTCGAGTAACTGCTTAAGGAACAGTTGTGCCTCGGCAGAGTCACTGCTCTGGCTGCGGATTAGCTCCGCCATTGCCCCATCATCGCCAGTTGCCCACGCCTTGAGCATATCGTTGGTCTGCTCGGCGAGGCTGTCGAACTCGGCCAGAGTATCGCGCAAAATGACCTTTTGTACCTGTAGTGGTTGTCCAAGCAATAGCTGCAACTGTGCGTCTACGCTCTCTAACTCCAAGACATTTTGTGGGTCGACGCGGGCACTAAAGTGAGCCTCCATACCAAGGGCGGGATCGTATCCCATGGCCGTAAGCGCAAAGACGGATAACTGTTGAGACACTAAGGCAGGATTAAAACTTTGTAACTGCTCGAGCGGTAGACCGTAAGCCTTGGCGTGTTGGCTCAGCAGCGCATAGGTTGCCGCAGATAAAGCCGCGCGCAAACTGCCGTTCGGAAGCAGGGCGTAGCGGAGCATTTTTTCTTGCATAAGCTCTGGTGCAATATTGTTCACGGCTGCTTCTACCACGAGCTTGTCGGTCGCTTGAAACGCCTGCTCATATTGTTTTGGCAGCGGAAAAAACCCCTCTTTTAACACGTGTACAGTGCCTGCTAGATAGACCGTTGCGTTGGCGCTGCGATAGCGCCACAGGAATAGGGGATATCGACCGCTGTTGGGTTGTAGGTCAACAGCGCGTGCAATGGCGGCGTCATCCACAGCAATAATCTCGCAGTAACCTTGACGCTGGCCACGTGCTTGCTCGCACTGTTGTTGCGCGGCGACGCTAGCAGCAACCCGATGAGGTTGGTTGGCGCTTCGATAAACCTTGGTTGGATCGCCGCTGAAGACTGCAACGCTGCTGTGAGTTGCCGCCTCAGCCCACGCAAACAGCGAGGTGTAGGCTAGGGTTAGCGCTAAAACACTGCGACGAATCATTCGGTAATTCCCATATCCTCTGGCGTTTCGCCAATGGCCTCCACAGCAGCCATGATTCGCGCCGCCACTGTCGCCAGCAACGCTTTCTGAGTGCCGCGAATAACCAAGATAGTGCCGTAGCGGTTATCGCGAAAGAATGGATAACTACCGATGTCCACCTCGGTGAATTCATCTTGTAGTGCGCTTAGGGCATCGGCGATTTGGCTCTCCCCAGTGAAAGCGCGTACCGAGTGGCTGTGCACCACTGGGCCGCTGCGCAGCTGTCCTTCGAGGCTAGACAGCATCGCCTGCATGATCATAGGGATGCCTGCCATGACATAGACGTTATCCATAGCAAACCCTTGCGGTCCGCCGGTTGGGTTGTCGACTAAGGTAGCGCCCTCGGGTATCCGCGCCATGCGTAAACGCGACGCCATAACGTCGTCAGGTGCTGGGCGTGTGCGAATGCGCGCGGCAATGTTTTGGTCCTCTACGAGTTCTACGCCAAAGGCCTTGGCGATGCACTCAGCGGTGATGTCGTCGTGGGTTGGGCCGATGCCCCCGGTGGTGAAAATGTAGTCGTACTCGCCACGCACCTCGTTCACGGTGTCGACAATAATGTCCTCAACATCTGGAATAACACGGCAGTGTCGGACTTGAATGCCCCAACCTCCCAGGGTGTTTGCCAAATGCGAAATATTTATGTCTTGAGTGCGGCCTGAGAGAATTTCGTTGCCAATAATCAGAAGGCAGGCGGTTACGGCGTCTGTCATGAATGGTCCCAGCGTTATTTGTTTTTGAATAGGGGTTGTTCTTTCGCTGCGAAAGCGCGTCGACCCTCTTTATAGTCGTCACTGTCGAAACATGCGTCGACCATTTCACGGACCTGATCAACTTCGTTAGATCGACCGCCACGCTCCCAGACGCTCACCGCAGCCTTTGCTGCTCGTACTGTCATTGGTGCGTTGCCAGCGATACGCTGGGCGTACTCAATGCATTGCTTCTCTATAATGTCGCGTTCGGCAATAAAGTTGATCAAGCCCATTTGCAGAGCTTCTTCAGCGGGCATAAATCGCGCGGAGAACATGATGTCTTTAGCGCGGCTCGGGCCAACCAATCTTGCGAGTTTTGCCAAGCCCTCATACTCGTATCCCAAGCCGAGTTTGGCGGCAGGAATGCCAAAGCTAGAATCGGGGCTGGCGAAACGAATGTCCGCGGACAGTGCCGTTGCCAAGCCGCCACCAATGCAATAACCCTCAATTAAAGCGATAAGCGGTTTGTTTATGGTGGCCAGCCAGTGGGTTGCGCGGCCAGCGATTTCGCCGTAACTGCGCCGCTGTTCAGCGTTTGCGCGCTTTTCAGCGAATTCAGAGATATCTGCTCCAGACACAAAAGATTTGCCACCAGCACCGCGCATGATCACAACGCGCACCGCATCGTCGTTCTGAAAGTGCTGCAGAATGTCGCCAACGCCTTGCCACATCTCCAGCGACAGAGCGTTGTGGCGTACTGGGTTGTTAAAGGTCATCCAGCCGATGCCGTTGCTGTCCACATGCGCGAGCATACGTTGGGTATCTAACTGCAAGGTCATAGAAGCGAACTCCAGTGGTTGATGCAAAACCCCATGGTCTAGGTAGGGATGATATTTGGTTTCGCGTCTCAGCGCCTTATACTCGGGAGCGAAGGCGCAAATAATTTACGGCGCAGCACACTTTAATCGGGGGTTGGGATGGATTTTGCTTTAACAGACGATCAGGAGTTGATTCGTAGCGCGGTGGCAAAGGTCTGTGCGGATTACCCCGACGAATATTGGGCGGAAAAAGATCAAAGTCATGATTTCCCCTGGGACTTTTACGACGCCATGGCAGGCGCTGGCTGGATTGGTACGGCGATACCAGAGGCCTATGGCGGTAGTGGCATGGGCATCACCGAAGCCAGTATTGTGCTGGAAGAGGTAGCCGCAAGTGGTGCCGCAATGAACGGCGCGACGCCATTACACCTGTCGATGTTTGGCATGGAGCCGGTGGTGAAATACGGCTCGGAAGAAATGAAGCAAACCTATCTACCGCGCGTGGCAGCGGGAGAACTGCATGTTGCCTTTGGGGTCACCGAACCTGATGCCGGTACCGATACCACCTCGATTACCACCGCGGCCCGACGCGAAGGTGACTACTACATTGTTAAAGGGCGCAAAGTGTGGACTACCAAAGCGTTGCAATCTGAGCGCGTGTTGCTGCTGGTAAGAACTACGCCGCGCGATCAGGTAGAACGCCGCACCGATGGCATGACGTTGTTGCTAGCAGAACTGCAACGGGACGAAGTGACGATCTCGCCAATCGATAAGGTGGGACGTAATGCAGTGGCAACTTGCGAGGTGGTTTATGACAACTTGCCAGTCAAGATTACCGACCGTGTAGGGGAAGAGGGCAAAGGCTTCAGCTACCTCATCTCTGGTCTGAACGCCGAGCGCATCTTAATTGCCGCAGAAGCGCTGGGCATTGGTAAGGCGGCGCTGCGCAGAGCGGTGGGGTACGCTAACGAGCGGGTGGTGTTTGGCCGACCCATTGGTAAAAACCAAGGGGTAGCATTTCCTTTGGCCGAGGCCAAAATGCGCTTGGACGCTGCAGAACTGATGATTCGCAAGGCCGCATGGATGCTCGATAACGGCCTGCCTTGTGGCGCAGAGGCGAACATGGCGAAGTGGCTCGCGGCAGACGCAGGTTTTATGGCAGCGGACCAGGCAGTACAAACCCATGGCGGCTTTGGCTACGCTCGGGAATATCATGTCGAGCGCTATTGGCGCGAAGCGCGATTAATGAAGATCGCGCCAATATCGCAGGAAATGATTCAAAACTTTGTTAGTGAACACGTATTGGAGCTGCCGCGTTCCTACTAATTTGTTTTCGATTCTTGTAACAAATGTGGGTTTGTCGGCGAAATACTACCGCTGGTCGG
>MDTB01241248.1_pt1 | contig 11905 bp, 11 predicted proteins | sample 811161 | NCBI WGS metagenome assembly MDTB01 (sample SAMN05326650, study PRJNA326480) | marine metagenome | isolation source: seawater | place: Mediterranean Sea | collected 2009 | reverse complement strand
TTATTATTATTATTATTATTATTATTATTATTATTATTATTATTATTATTATTATTGTTTATATTATTCAAATACCTTTCATCTTCGTTTATATTTCGATTACTTATAGAGCGCAATCCATTTTCTATTTGCATTAAAGCATTTAAGGTTTCACGGTACATTAAAGTCATAATTTCATAAGATTCAAGTGTTTGACTAATTAAATTTTGATATAAATCTAATAATCTATTATCAATCCTATTGGAACTACCATTGTTATCCATTATACTATTTTAAAATATTATTTAAATAATAATTTGAATTAGTTTAAAAGTTACTATTATAATTTAATATATGGATAAAGGATTAACTGGTTTGGCTAATTTAGGAAATACATGTTTTATGAATTCATGTATGCAAGTTCTAAGCCATACTTATGAACTAAATGACTTTTTTGATAATACAGATTATAAAAATAAACTATCAGCTTTTCACGATAAAAAATATTTACTTGATTCTAAACTCTTAATAGAATGGGATAATTTGAGAAAATTAATTTGGGAAGAAAACAGAATAATTTCACCTGGGGGATTTTTAAAAGCTGTTCATTACATTGCAAAAGAGAAAAACAGAGAAATATTTACAGGTTTTGCACAAAATGATTTACCAGAATTTTTATTGTTTGTAATAGAATCATTTCATAATGGAATGAGAAGAGAGGTAGAAATGGTAATAAAAGGAGAAGTAAAAAATGAAAAAGATAAATTAGCTATAAAGTGTTATGAAATGATGAAACAAATGTATAGTAAAGAATATTCAGAAATACTAGATATATTTTATGGTATTCATGTTTCTGTAATTTTTCAAGAAGATAAATTAATTAGTATTACACCTGAACCATACTTTATGATTGATCTTCCTATTATTCCAAAAGAGACATCTTGTATTTATGATTGTTTTGAAAAATATTGTCATCCTGAGATTTTGGATGGTGATAATAAGGTTTTTGATGAAGAAACTAAAACAAAAATAGTTGCAAATAAGAGACTTTTATTTTGGAATTTACCAAACATATTAGTAATAGACTTGAAAAGATTTACATTTGATGGTAAAAAAATTCAATATCCTATTGATATTGAAATGGATAATCTAGATTTAAGTAAATTTGTAAGTGGATATAATAATAATTCTTATGTTTATGAACTTTATGGTGTTTGTAATCATAGTGGAGGAGTATTAGGTGGTCATTATACTGCAACAATCAAAACCAAAAATAATAAGTGGTATTTATTTAATGATACAAATGTAACTTCAACTGAATTTGATGGAAAAAATAATACTTCTGGATATTGTCTATTTTATAGAAAAAAAAAAATTTAAATGTCTAATATATACAATGATTTTGTCATATGATTCAGTATTAGGTATTCCTATTGTAAAAGAAGATGGTGAAACATATAATTTAAATAATCAAAACAGTAACAATTTATCATTAGGGTTTCCATCATTGATGTTACTGGCTGTTATTATTATAGTTTTTATCATTCTTTTTACTTCTTTAGGAAAAAAAAAAATAGTTTAGACGATGAATTATCGAATAGTAAAGGATCAACAAACTTATTGACAATTATATTGGGAGGAGTCGTAATTATAGTATTTTTGTTGAACGGTGTACAATATTTTTTCAATATTAATTTAACAGCTAGATTAAATAACTTATTCACAGATACGCCTTCTTTAGATTTGGCAGTAGAACAACAAGAACCAGAGGAAATTTCAACTGTGCCTGAAATTGAAATTAAAAAACAAGTATATCATATTCCTGGAAACGAATATAACTTTGAAAATGCAAAATCTTTATGTAAAGCTTATGGTTCTAGACTAGCAACCTATAATGAGATTGAAAATGCATATAAAAATGGTGCCGAGTGGTGTAGTTATGGCTGGTCTGATAGGCAATTAGCACTTTTTCCTACTCAAAAGAAAACTTGGAATTATTTACAAAATCAAAAAGGTCATGAAAATGATTGTGGTAGACCTGGAATCAATGGTGGATATATTGCAAATCCAAATGTAAGATTTGGAGTAAATTGTTATGGTTATAAACCAGAAATTACACAACAAGAACAGGATTTAATGGAAACAACTCCACTATATCCAAGGACATTACAAGATAAAAAACAAGAAGATCGTATTAATTATTGGAAATCTAAGATTCCAGAAATATTAGTTTCTCCTTTTAATAGAAAAATTTGGAGTTTAGTATAAATAATAATAAATCATAATTAGTTATAAATTTATTATTATTTAATTGAAGATTCATGTAAAATAATAATAACACAAATTGAAAAAATTAATAATATTAAGTATTTTACCATAAATAAAATATAGTCATTACAATTTTCAAAGTATTCAGTTTTAGAAAATATTCTTGCATTACAAATAATACATCCAGGTCTATTTTTCATACACTGTTTAAAACAAGCAAAATGAAAATTTGGCTTACAATTACAAGTGTGAATATATATACTATTATCATAATTATAATAGTCGTCAATCATAATTTCTTCAAAACATAATGTACAAATTAAATTAGTTGTATTTATATCAATAATTGCATCATCCATTTTTGTTTTATTAATTTTTTTATAATAAATTAAAGGGAACATTAAGTATTTATGTTTTTAACTTTTTAACTTTTTTTGTTGCTCTAAGTTTTTTTTCTTTTTTTTTCTTTGATTTTATTGCATATTTTTTTCTATCTTTGATTTCTACCAAATCTAGTAATTTTTCATATAATGTTTCATTGATACAATTATCACAATATTGATATTTTTCTTTTGATATTGGCTCTTTTTCTTGATTATATTGTTGATTTATAAAAAGACCTGATGGAATAACCATTTTACTTAAATGACTATTCTTGAGTGAAGAATCTAAAATATTCATATTTAATTGAAATCCACCTGCTTTTAAGTTTCCTTCTTTATCCATCGTAAATACCAAATCATTTTCATTAATCGGATTTTGCATATACATAATTCATATAAAAATTAATTGTTATAAAATCGCTTAATATCAGGAACAATTTTGGCCTCTCTTTTCTCTCTAACATACTCAATAAACTCTTTACTCAGTTTTTCGTCTTCAAAAAAATCATTGCAACATTTTTCTAAAAAAGAAATACTCAATGGTAAAGAATATTTATATTGAGAGAATTTCAATCTTCCATCAGATATTTTAATAATAGATGATGATAAATTGTTATTGTTTACAAAATCAAAAATATTATCATGTAATACATTTTTTTTGTCTCTTGTTACCTTACATGCTTCATTTAATTTTTTAAGTTGAGTATCCAAAGTAACCCATTCTTTTATATTTTTTTGAAATTGGTCCATCTTTTTAAAAGTAAATATAAAAATACTTTTAAAAAAATGCATTTATGATTTGCGTAATAATTTAACGGCGTCTAAATCTTCTTGTTTTTCTTTTGTCTTTATTTGCACTTTTCTTTTTTGATAAACTTTTTTGAAAAAACAAAAGACCGAAAGGAACCATGGCTTCACGAATAATTCCTCCTAAACCTAATCCTCCTTTTTGGCCTCCACTGCAGTGTCCTGATCCTTTTTTACTTCTCTTATGTTTCTTAGTATGTGTTTTTTTTCCTTTCTTTTTTCCACCGTCTTGAGGTATAGACATCTGATGACTCATAGAACTTTGTGGTGTTAGTGTTCTACCGTTTCCTGCCATTATATATATTAAAGTTATAAAAAAAATTATTTGAATGTTTTATTGTTATTACGCAATAATAAATAGAATATGCCTAAAATTAGCAGAAAGCATATTGTAATAAACATAATGGAAATATATAAATACGGATAAATCTCTTGAATAATTAACGAAACAATTGGTTTAAATAATTCTTTTAATTCTTTTTTTACATCTTCTCTTGATAGTATTTGTAAACATTCTTCAATTAATTGATCTTTCATTTTGATATATTAAAATATGCAACTAAAATTTTTATTTAAATTTAGCGTGTTAAATTTATGTTAATTTTATCTTTGAAAAATAATAATGGAGCAAGAAATTCATTTTTGTAATAAGGATTTTAATTTTTCATCACTTTTATTATCTCAACCTGTTGCTGTGCAAGGTGGAGCTTATTTTACTAAAATAAAGTGCAATCAAGAAAACTTCTATATTCAGCTTCCCAAATGCTCAACAAAACAAGGTTTAGTAGAAACTAATAAAAAGGCCTATTTGGATCTCATGTATACAAATGAAAATGAAGAAATAATAGAATGGTTTGAATGTTTAGAAAAAAAATTAATTGAATTAATTTATAACAAAAAAGAACTATGGTTTGAAAATGATATGGATATGAGTGATTTTGAAAATTTTTTTAATCCTATAACTAGAGCATATAGAGGTGGAAAAAATTATTTAATTAGAATATTTATACCTAAAAATAAAAATTTAACAAATCAATCTTATCAATGTAGTTTATACGATGAAAATGAAAATGCTTTACCAATTCAAGATTTAAATGAAAATCATTATGTAATTCCTATTTTAGAAATTCAGGGTATAAAATTTTCTGCTCGAAGCTTTCAAGTAGAATTAATTGGTAAACAGTTAATGATATTGAATAATAAACCAATATTCGACTCTTGTTTGATTAAGAAGAAAAAAAATGCTATTGATAGTGATGTAGAAATTAAAAATGTATTGATACAATCTCAAGAGGGAGAAATTTCGTCTTCAGATAAAGTAATTAAAAAACAACATGATAAAATTGCACACCAAGAGTTGAATGATAAAATTGCACACCAAGAGTTGAATGATGAAAATGTAGAAAAAATCGATTCTTTAGATGGTTCGGATTTTCCTGAAAATGATAAAATGAAAAATTTAACAATTAATATTAACACTGAAGAATTAACAAATGATGAATTAAGTGAAATGGAAAAGCATGATAAAAAAGATTTATCAAATAAATATTCAGAAAAAATAATTGAAAATATGCAATCAGATAAAAATAGTGAAAATATTAATCAACAAAATCTAAATCAAGAAACAGAAAATAAGTTACTTAATGAAGTAAATACTTTAGAAGAAAAACCAAACGAGTTTGATGAATCTTTAGAAAAAAATGTTTCTAATTATTTGAATGATTTAGAAAAAGATTTACCTGAATCGCAAAGTTTAGAAGATATTACTATAGATTTTGATAATATATCAAAAAATGATACTCTTGTTTTAAAAAAGCCAAATGAAGTGTATTACGAAATTTACAAGATTGCCAAAAGAAAAGCAAAACAACATAAAAATGCAGCTATATCACATTATTTAGAAGCAAAAAAAATTAAAAATACATATTTATTAAATAATTTGGATAATAGTGACTCTTCTTCAGATGAAGATGATTTGTCAGATACTGAAAAAATAAACAACGAAATAGAAGATCAAATAAAAGAACTCTCATAGTTTAGCAACAATATAAAATATGTTTTTTTTTTAAAAAAATATTTTATCCCTTATTTTATATAATGACTAAGTTGTTTAAAGGATTAAAAATGCCTAATATAAAAATAGAGCATGTCGTTCTTTTTGTAATTGGAGTATTATTTTTGTACTATTTAATCAAATCATATAATTCATCAAAATCTGGATCAAACGAATCAATGAGTACTAGAAAAGTACAAGATATGTACAATCATGCAAATGCTGGAGAAAGTAGTGGTTCAGATATGAATGTTCAACCTGCAGCTCCTTTAGGTGAAAATGAAACCTATCAATCAGTTTCAGGAATGTCCTCTTCACAAGGTTTACCTCCTTCATGTTCGAAAGAGCCTGTAGCTGACCCTTCTGAATTATTACCAAAAGACAGTAACAGTCAATGGTCACAATTAAACCCTTCTGGAAGCGGTGACTTACAAAATGTAAATCTATTAAGAGCTGGTTTCCACCAAGGTATTGATACTGTAGGTAACTCATTAAGAAACGCTAATCTACAAGTTCGTTCCGAACCTTCTAACCCACAAGTTAATGTAGGACCATGGAACAATACTACTATTAGTCCAGATACTATGAGAGTTCCATTAGAAATCGGTCAAGGAAAACAATAAATAAATTTTTATAATACAAAATTATATAAATTTATTATAAATGATGCTAAAATTAAATTTGTTTGGAATAATCGTAATATTATTTTTATTTTTAATTGCAATTCGAATATACTATGAAACTGATGTTTTTAATTTAAGATGTATTGTTTCAACTGTTGACGGTAAAAAGTATTGTGTTAGAGAAAGAAATAATATACAAAGAGCATCAAATTTATTAGCAAAGACAACTGATAAATTACAAACTTTGGTTGAATATATGAATGAAAAGTATGGACAAAGAGTAAATGTTAAAAGAATGGTTAAAAATTTTAATCCAACGACCATAAAAGAGACGCTACCCACAAGTGAATTCACTGCTTATAGTGAAAATAAAGGAGAAAAATTAGCATTTTGTTTGAATAAAAATAAAAAAAATAATGATAATTTAATTGACGAAAATACACTTACATTTGTTGCATTACATGAATTGTCACATATAATGAGTGAGAGTGTAGGACATAACGATGAATTTTGGAATAATTTTAAATTTATTTTAGAAAATGCAGTTAAAATAAATATTTACAATCCTATTGATTATAAAAATAAACCTAAAAACTATTGTGGTATGGATATTACAGATAATCCTTATTATGACATGTAGATTTGTAAATTAGTATTTTGACTTTATTATTTTTATTTGTTTTTTCATGTAAAATTTGTTCTTCTTTTAATATATAAGTATTTGGAATTGTAGGAAAAAAAACATCACACTCATAATCTTCATCTATAAAAGTAACAAATAATTCATCTATTATATTTAATTTCAAAAATAAGTTGTAAATTTGTGAACCTCCTATAACCCATATTGAATCATAATTTTGTTGTTTTAAAAAAATAAATAATTCATCAATAGATTTAAAAGAAACAATAGATTTATTTTGTCTTTTTTCATTTATATTTAAGCTACTAGTTAAGATAAGATGATCTCTATTTTTTAAAAATGGAATGCTATTCCAAGTGTTTTTTCCCATTATGACTGCATTGTTACCATTTCCGGTCGTTATTGCTTGAAATCTTTTAAGGTCAGATTTTAAATACCACGGTATTTTATTGTCTTTGCCAATACCATTATTTTTAGATACCGCAACAATTCCATTTATAATCATAAGTTATATATAAAATAATATTATTAGTTTTATATATAAATGAACGATATAATAAAGATATATAATTTAAAAAATAAAGATTCATTAAAAAATATTATAGTTTTTTACGGCAAATCAGATCTTGATTTAAATGAATTATTTAAAAAAGATTATGAAAATAAATTATTTACAAATGTATTTAGTAGTAATGAATTGGAAAAAATTAAAAACGACGATATAATGGTGATATTTTCAGATTTAAGAATTTATCCCGATGATACAATAGAAACGATAAAAAAAAAATTAATTAAAAGTAATAATAATGAAATTTGTTTTGAACAAATATATCTGTTTTGTAAACAAATTCAAAATTTTACAAATGAAGAGATTTATAATCATTTAACACAAAATGACCAAATAGTATTAACTTATAATATTTTGTATCAGTTTTTAAGTAATATAAATAATTTTGATATAACAAAAATAGAAAAAAAGGAAACTTATAATTATGATGATATTATTTCATTGAATTTAAATGAACAATTATTAATTAATATTCCTATTGGTCATTATTTTATTTTATCAAATAAACATTATAATTTTACAACAAATCCATTTGATTATGAAAATATATCTGATTTATTAAAAAACAATATTGATAATTTATTATCAACATCTAATAAAGATTTATTATTAAATACAGGATTTATACATGATAATATTATTTATTTTTGTAATTATGAAAATATAAAAGAAGATAATGAATATAAAATAAGTATATATTATCCATTTTTGAAAGAAAAGGGAATAACTTCATTGAATGAACTAAAGAAAAAAAAGTTAGAATTGATTGAAGATAATAAAACAAGTGAAGGATTTGAAAAAAATGAAAATAATATTCAATTATTTTACGATGTTTATGACAAAAGAAAGCAGGATTTGGATTACATCGAACAAGGAATACAAAAATTTAATTTATTATTATATCAAGATTTTGAATTTAATTTACCATTAGATGTGATATTTAAATTACTTCATGCAAATAAAAATATGCCTTTTATAAAATTCAATCCTAGTAAAAAGCAAGAAAATATATATAGATTATATTGTAATAATATATCCAAAAATGGTAAAAAAATTCCTTATTTATCAAAGAAAAAAATATTCAACTTGATGAAAGAAATTAAATATTCTAATAAAATAACTTGCTATATTGATTTTCAAATTGATAATGAAACAAATTACTTACTTTTAGATATTGATAACAAGTCTAATATTACTATTGACGGAGAGTTTAAAAAAACATTTACGATTTCACAAATTGAAGATATTATAAAAAAGAATGTAAATCCAATATTAAAAATTATTCAGAATTTTTTATATTCTAGTGGATATAACTATCAATTATTTTCAAGCTTATATGATAAAAATGTCGAAATAAATAATATCAAGTACCTAGCTTATGTATCAATTAAAAAAAATATAGATTTATCTAATTTTATAGGTTGTGTTTCAAGTGTATTTAATGTAATAGTTAGTGAATTAAAAAAAGGAATAATTATGCGTTATAAAAGAGTTGCTAATTTTAATGAATTTGATAGTATAGAGTCTTCTATAATTGAGTTATTAAATAGAGCAAATGAAGATGATGATATTGTTAAAATAGTAATGGACAATTTTCAATTAAATGAATCAAAAGCCGAATCAAAAATAGCAGAATTATTAAATAATCTTCAATTAGTACAAAATTTAAGTAAGAGAAAAACTCTAAAAATTAAAAATAACCCTGGATTTTTAACAAAAATTATGCAAGATCAATTTAAACAGAATATTTTTATTGAAATGGAAAATATAAATAATATATATTATCTAAATTGTATACCTATCTATATAGATTCTTTGATTAGAATTACTCAAGAACCTGAAACAACAGAAGTAGAATTAAACAATATAAATTCTCTTTGTCAATCTTCACAAGTTGAAAAAGAAAAAACCATTGATGATATTGTTGCTCCCTCTGAAAAACCAATTAGTGAAAATGAAGCAGCAGGAATTGTTGCTAATAACTTAGTTTTTGGTAATGAGATTGAAGATTCAAAGACTGTAAATGTAATGGATTTTATGTTTGATGAAAGTGATGAAGAAGATGAAGAAGATGATAACGATGGAGTAGAAGATGAAGAAGATGATAACGATGGAGTAGAAATTGAATTGGAAGATGATAACGATGGAGTAGGAATTGAATTAGAAGATGATAATGATGGAGTAGAAATTGAATTAGAAAGTGATGATGAAGAAATTGAATTAGAAGGAGGAATGGATACAAAAAAAAAGAAATTAGTGTTAAATATAAAATCATCAAACACAGAAAATAATGAAAAAGATATTATTGAAAAAGATGTAACAAAAATTCCTATTGCAGGAACCAATCCATTCTTTAAAAGATTAGTGGAGAGAGAAAAAAAATTATTTTTACAAGAGTCAGATGAAAAGTATAGTGCTTATTCAAGATTATGTCCTTGGAATAAAAGAAGACAACCTATTATATTAACAGATGAAGAAAAGAATAAAATCGACGAAGAATTTCCTGGTTCTTATACAAATGCTATTAAGTATGGTTCAGATCCTAATAAAAAGTTTTGGTATATATGCCCAAGATACTGGGATTTAAAAAGAAATGTTTCATTAACTAAAGAACAAGTTGATAGTGGAAAATATGGAAATGTCATTCCACAAAATGCAAAAAAAATACCTCCTGGTGCAAATATATGGGAATTTTTTGATTCAAAAGAACATGTTGATTCAGATGGTAACTATATTACACATCATCCAGGTTTTTTGAAATCAGATGCACATCCGGATGGATTATGTATACCTTGTTGTTTTAAAAATTGGGATAAACCCGCTCAAGAGAAAAGAAGAAAAGAATGTTTACAAAGTGAAAAGGTAGAAACAAGTGCAAAAAAAGAAGTTGATGAATATATTAAAGGACCTGATAAATTTCCCTTAGAAAAAGATAGGTTTGGTTATTTACCATTTATAGTGCAAAGTTTTATTCAAGTAGACAATAAAAATTGTCAAATAAGTAAAACAAATACAAATTTGAAAAAAAATGTACATTGTTTTTTAAGAAAAGGTGTTGAAAACAATAAACAAAAATCATTCCTTGCTTGTATAAGTGATATTTTTATGGAAATAAATAATGACATAGAAATGAGTGTAAAAGATTTTATTGTAGAAAAGATATTACCAATATTGACACTGGATAATTTTTCTACACTTCAAAATGGAAATCTTATTACTATGTTTCAAGATAATGAAGAAAAATTAGCCAAAATATCTTTGGAATCTTTGAAAGATGAATCTTTTATAGAATCAAATATTTACAAAAAAATAAAAAATGAGCAACAATTAAAAAAACTGATTTCTGCTTTTATAAATTTTAAACAATATCTTTTATCCAATGCCACTATTAATTATGAATATACATGGGATTTAATATGTAATGAAAATAAACTATTATTTCCAAAAGGTTTAAATTTAATCATTATGGATCTTCCTTCAGATGATATAACATCAAATATAAATATTATTTGTCCAACAAATTATTATTCTAACAGTAAATTTGTACCTTCAAGAGACACAGTATTTTTAATAAAAAAATACGATTATTTTGAACCAATTTATATTGTTATTGATAAGTCAAAAACAAGCTCAATTAGTTTGAGAACAACAAAATTGTTTACATCTGAATTGATGGAAAAAGTAGGAAATTTAAAAAATATAAAGAATAATATCGAAGATATTTACAAATCAATGTGTAGACCTCTTCCAAGTATTAAACAAATTGAAAATATTTACGGTTTTAAACAAATTAAATTCAAAAAGAATCATACTCTTTCTATTATATTAGATATTTTAAACAAATATGATATTACCGTTTTAAAACTTGTATTGAATTATGATAACAAAGTTATTGGTTTAATGGTACAAAATAATAATCAAGTTGGTTATTTGCCATGTTTTCCATCTGGTATTGTAGAAAATTATGATTTAATTTCTATGGATAGTGAAGAATATTTACAAACTTTAAATGAAACCATCGATTTTATGTTACAAATAAAAAATGATACTAGAGAAGAGTTATTGTGTAAACCTGTAATAAAAGTATTAGAAAGTGGGCTTGTTGTAGGATTATTAACTGAAACTAATCAATTTATTTCATTAAAAGAACCTCAAATAGATGATGATAATATAATAACACAAAAAATAGACGATGATAATTTTTTAAATGTAGATAAAAAAATTCAACTTTCAAATAAAAAGGATAAAGAAAGAGAAGATTTTATAAAAAAAATAAATCTAGAAACTAAGTTATATGAAAAATTTAGAAATAAAATAAAAACATTAATAAACCAGTATGGTAATAAGAATATAAAATCACAAATAGAATCTATATCAAATTCACCCGTTTTGCTTTATTATGATAAATTAAAAAAAATTAAACAAATATTGCAAAATCTTCTGAAACCAATTATAAAATTTGTAGTCTTTGAGGACAATTATGATTTATTTGATTCTGATAATAATAATCTTTTAATAATTCCATCTTTGAATTTGTTAAGCAATATAAGTAATGAAAAAATATATTTTAATAAAATATCTGAT
>MDTB01198499.1_pt1 | contig 11905 bp, 13 predicted proteins | sample 811161 | NCBI WGS metagenome assembly MDTB01 (sample SAMN05326650, study PRJNA326480) | marine metagenome | isolation source: seawater | place: Mediterranean Sea | collected 2009 | reverse complement strand
GCGCCGTAAAAAACAATTCTTCTTTTATTATTATTAATTAAAAATTTAGAAAACGATATAATCTTTTTTTTAAAAATTTGCTCAACTTTTTTTAAATTAAATATTTTTGAATACAATTGTAATTTCAATTTTTTATCTTCATTAACAATACAAAAAAATCCATTATCATTTTTTACGTAAAAATTTTTTACTCTAAATTTATATTTTTTAAATACATTAAAAATACCTTCCATGGAAAAATAATTAATATGCTCATGTAACAAACAGTTAAAGTCTCCATTTTGAAATTGTTCATCTATAATTGGTATTGATAAAAAAATATGCCCATTGCTTTTTAAATTTTTTTTACTTTTTTCTAAAAATTTTTCAAAATTGTATGCATGTTCGAGAACTGAAAACATAAGTATAGTATCAAATTTTTCTTGAAAATTTGTATTTTCGTAATATTGGTTAATAAATTTAATCTTTTTTTCATTCTTTGGTTTAATGAATGGATCACATATCGTATATTTTTCTGATTTTAATATCTTTAGATTAAAACCATCACCTGCTCCAACTTCTAAGCAGTTTCCTACTTTAATTGAATTGGATATAACAAAATTTACCTTATTGTCTCTTAAGTGTTTTATATATTTCCCAGACTTTAAAGGTGTCATATGAATATAATTGTTTTCGTATTTAATAAAATTTTTATCTTTTCTAAAAAAAACTCCATTAACTGAGCTTTTTTTTAGTTCTAGAGATTTAATTTCTTTAGTAAAAATTTCAGACTTTGTTCCGTTCCAGACTGGCAAACTAAACTTCATTCTATTAATTGTATATTTGGATTTTAATTATATATAATTTTAAATTTTATTTATTATTTTTTTCCAACTTTCAAATTTTATTGCTCTATCATCTATCCATACATCGCCAATGGGTTTTCCCAAAATTAATTGGTCAAAATAAATTTTATTTTTATTTAACCACTTTAATGTTGAGTTATATTCATGCCACCCTCGGGCAGAATAGATTATAATCTTATTTCCCTTTTTTAATTTATCAATTGATTTTTTTGCACCTTCAAGAAGTTTTGCTTTTTTTCTATTCTCATATTTTTCTTCTGAACAAATTGTGCCATCAAGATCTAATATTATTTTCATATAATTATTTCCTTAAAGTATTTAAATAGTTTTTTTTTCTTAAAATTGAAACTCTTTTTTTTCTTGTTTAAAATTTCTCCAATTAAAAGACTGGGAACATCTAAACCAGAAGCGATACTTGCATTTATCCCCCCACTTAGTCTAGGGTTAATCTCTAAAAAATAATATTTTTTTTTTTCTCTCTATGAATTGAAAAGTTAATGGACCTATCAAAGAAAAATTTAAAGTTTTTAAAATATTAATAATTATTTTTTTTATTTTGCTGTTTAAAAAAGTTTCAGTCACGACTGATTCCCCATGACTTACGCTAATTCTTCTTCTGCATATTAATCCCACAAATTGTCCAAATTTATTTATATATACGTCAACTGTTATTTCTTTGCCATTAATAAATTCTTGAATCAAATATTTTTTTTTCTCTATTAACGAATTAATTTTAGATAATTCACTTTTATTTTCTATTTTTTTTGAAAATAATGATCCTGAACCAAATCTAGGTTTTATGAATTTAGGAAATTTATTAGAAATTTTGGGTATTAGTAGTATTTCTTTCGATTTTGATAAACATTTTTCAATTAACAGTTTATCGTAACATAATTTTGAATAAGTATAATCTGAAGTTATAATTTTACTGCCAAGAAATTTGTTATTTTTCAATTTTGATAAAATTAAAGTTGCAGGATCAGAATTAGCTAAAATTAATTTAATCTTGAATTTTTTGACTTTTTTCTCGATATCATCTAAAACCAACGGATCATCCCATCTCTTTCCAATTATGACTTTTCCAACTAAAAAAAAAGGATTATCTTTGTTTATTTCGTATGTGTAACAATTTATATTTAATTTAAATTTTGATTCTATTTTTTTAAAATTTTTAACAAGCTCAACTCTTTTGCCTCCGCCTAAAAACAGAATATTAAATTTTTTCATTTTTATACGATAAAAGAGCTATCTTTGAATTTTTCTCTGTTTTCTTTTTTTTGATACCACTTGATAGTAATTTTAAGAGCCTCTTTTAATTTTTTTCTGTTATTAAACTTTGGCTTCCAATTTAAAAGTTTTTTAGCTTTGATATTTGAAGCTTTTAATCTTAAGACTTCACTTTTTGCAGGTCTTAACCTTTTTTTATCTTTATGAATTTTTAAAGGTAAATCCATAATTTCATAGATTGTTTTGGCTAATTCCTCAATAGAAATCTCATAGCCAGATCCAATATTAATTATTTGACCTATATCTTTTTTAGATCTGATTGATTTTTCAAAAGCATCTACTACGTCGTTAATATAATTAAAATCTCTTCTAGCTTTAATAATGCCTAAATTTAAAATTTTTTTTCTATCAATTGCTTGATTAATTATAGTTGGAATAACGGCTCTAAGAGATTGACGGGGACCAAAAGTATTAAAAGGTCGTATAATTGTAACCGGTAATCCAAAAGATAAATTGTAAGAGATTGCTAACTGATCTGCTGACATTTTTGATGCAGAATATGGAGATTGAGCTTGAAGTGGATGATTCTCATCAATCGGCACATACTTAGCGGTTCCATATACTTCGCTGGTAGAGGTTAAAATTAATTTTGAGGTATTGTTTCTCCTTACGCTCTCTAAAATATTATAGGTTCCCTCAACATTGGTCTTCAAATAAGCTAGTGGTGAAACATAAGAATACGGTATTCCAATTAAAGCTGCCAAATGCAGTATAACATTATTTTTTCTAACTTCTTTATCGATAGAATCAAAATCTCTTATATCACCGAACACGAATTTGATTTTCTTATTGTATTTTGAACTGCTTAAGTTTCCCAAATTAAAGATTGGATTATATCTATCAAAAACAGTTACTTTATACCCTTTGCTAGCACAATATTCAGCTAGATGTGATCCTATAAATCCAGTGCCGCCAGTAATTAAAATTTTTTTCATCTTACAATTTAATTAAATGTAATAATATTATCTTCTTTTTTTTCAATAATTTTCTCATGAGTAATTAGAATAATTGTAATTTTCTTTGAAATTGCTCTCAGATTATCAATAACTTTTTCCTGGGTATCCTTATCTAATGAATTAGTTGCTTCATCTAAAATCATTATTGTCGGCTTTCTAAGATAAGCTCTTGCTAAAATTAATCTTTGTTTTTGACCGCCAGATAATTGACTTCCTCTATCTCCTATTATTGTATTTAGACCGTTTGGTAAATTATTGATAAATTTCAATGACTCTGAAAAATTTAAAGCTTTATTTAATTCTTCTTCATCAATATTGTCTTTAAACAAAGTTATGTTATTTAATACTGAGTCATAAAATAAAAATGGTTCTTGATTAATAACGCTTATTTTCTCTCTAAATTTTTTAAGATTAAATCTATTTAAATGAATTCCATCTAAAAGAACTTCACCCTTTTTTGGTTCTTGTAAACCGATAAGAAGATCGATTATAGTAGATTTACCTTTTCCTGACTCTCCTTTAATAATATTAACTTTGTTTTTAAAGATTTTAAAATTACATTTATTCAAAATATCTTTTTTTGAATATGAGAAATCAACATCCTTAAATTCAATATATTTATTAAAATCTTCAAATTTTAAATTTCCTTGATTTTCTTTATGTTTGCTAGCTTTGTCTATAAAAAATCTCATTTGAACATAACTAGGCATTACATTGACTAATGATAAATAATTATTAAGAATTTTTCCAAACAAGGGTGCAATAGCCATTAAGCTCCAAAATATAGCTGCATATTCTGAAAGATTTTCTTTATCATTATTAACAATTATAATTGATGAAATGACAATCAACACAATAAGTGGTTTAAGCAATTGATCTAAAGACAATTGTATCATAAAAAAATTAATCGTAGGTTTTATATGCTTTATGAGCGCAGAAATATTTTTCTTAATAATAAAATTATTGTAACCTGAAGATAAAAAAAATTTAGCTCCAAGAAGGCTCTCGTTAATTGTTGAAGCATAATTATTAGCGGTTTCAGTTGAAAGTTTTCCATAATTTTTTGAAAGGTTTTTAAGTAGTTTGTAGGGAATAAAAACAATTAAAGAACCTAAAATTACTATCAATGTAAGTTTTGGATTTAGGTAAATTGGAACAAGAAAATAACAGATTAATTGTATAGAAGAAGCAATCAGAATACAGGTAAAGCCTACAGCGTCACCAACTTTAGGTAGCTCATTTCTAATGGTATTAAATAGTTTACCTGGGCCCAAATTGCTAAAAAAACTCCATTTTGAGGTAAAAATTGCAGTCAGTAATTTCTGAGTTAAATTTTGAACTATAAAATACTTTGTTTTATAAATTGTAAAATTAATCAAAACTGTAAAAATTGACTTTAAGAAATTTAAAAAAATAAAAATTGTTACAAAACTATAAAGTCCAGGAGTGAGTTCAAATATTCTAAGCAAATTTATGCAATATAATGTAATTTTACTTGGGCTAGAAAGAGTTGAGTCTATAAAAAAATCTGCCAAAGGGATAATTGAGATCACGGAGAAAGCTAGTAAAGCAGCGTCTACAAGAGTTAAAAAAACAATAATTATAAATTGTTTGGAATAGCTTTTTATAAGCTCTTTATATAAAGTTACCGTATTAGACTGCATTTTAAAATTTAATGTTACTTTAAAAGATAAATATTGTTTCTTAAAAAAGAAGGAGATAAAATTGTTTTTATATTCCCATGTAATTCTTTTTTATAAGGAAAAAGATTCCAAAATTTTTTTTGTAGATCTTGGTCATAATTAGATAATTCCTTTTTTTCATAAAAAATCTCATAAAAATCTTTTACCGCGTTTAAAATTTCATCTGATGTATTTGAAATTACTGAAATATTTTTTTTTTCAAAATCTTCTGTTTTAAAAACAAAATCTAATTTATTTTGAATAGTTTCTTTAATGCTCATTTTCTTATTAATTTTACGATCAAAAAGTTTTTTAATTGTAAAAATTGAATTAGGTTGACCTGTTCTTATTCCGAGAAGTGGTGTCTCATTGGTAAATACTGATGGAATTCTAAAAACTTGAGCCAATGCATCTATACCTGTGCCAGTTGAAATCCAGAAAGAGCAATGCGCACCTAAATAAATATCCAAAAAATCACTGCGCATACCGTTGTTAGCATAATCTATTACACGTTTATTATTAATATTAAGACTTTTGTTTACTGTCTTTCCCATTCTAAAAACATAAAATCCTTTTTCAGTCAAATAATTGCAGGCTTTGATAAAATCACTTACGTCACAGTTTCTGTATGAATGGTAATTGTTTTGATTTTTTTTATCTTCTACAGCTTTATCATAAGCTTCGTCTCGAACCAATAAACAAACAAATTTGTTATTTTCACTTAATCCAATTTTTTTTAGAAAATTCTTTCCTTGTTCTTTCTCATCTTGCGTGAAGTATAAATTTTTATTATCAATATCTAAAAGATTTTTTGTATCCCAACTTTTACCATGTAGATTATTGATATTATGCTGTGCTCCTCCTGGAATTAATTTGTTTAAAATATCAATGACTCTTAGAAATTGCCAAGGCAATATTCTAATTTTTCTTTTCCACATTTTAGTAAGTTGTGAATTACAATCACTCTTTCTCGGAGTTAAATAAAACAAATCTAAAAATTTTACTTTTGGAATGTTAATTTTTTTTTCTTTTTCGCATAAGTAAAGTTCTGTGTTTACTATGTAATGGCCAATCTTAGTATTTTTTAACTGGGCCAATCTTATTAGAAAAAAAGGGCTTATTGCTCTAATAATTAAAAGAATTACTAAACCAAACGTCAATGCATAAGTTAATGTAAAAAATTTATATATGAATAAATTAAATATATTCTTAAAACCTGGCATGATTTAAAAATTAAAAAAATTGATTAAATTTATTAAAAATTCTTATTTTTTTTTTTTTAAAGTATTAACTATACTTTCTTGGCTAATTAAGGAGAGGCCTCCATCAACTATAAATGATTGTCCTGTAATATATTCAGATTGTTTGCTAGTTAAAAACAAGGCTAAATTTGCAACATCCTTTGAGGTTCCCATTCTTCCTAATGGTGTAATCGACTCAATTAATTTTCTTACTTGAATGCCTTTCTTGTCTTTAAAAAAGAATTTTTTATTAGAACTTTTGATAATTTTGGAAGGCAATATACAATTAAATCTAACTCCTTTTGATGAAAACTTTACTGCATAAAATCTCATCATTTGTTCTATACCACTCCTGATAATATGATAGTTTAATGTTTGATCATCTACTATAGTTCGATTAGATATTGAACTTATTAAAACAATAGATGCACTTTTTTTTAATTTATTTTTTAAAATTGATAATATATTAATTGTTGAAAATAAATCTGTTTCAAAATGTTCAGATTGAATGTGTCCTCTATATCTTTGAGAAAAGATTATATTATCAATTTCATTGCTTTTAAATTTTTTATTTAACATTAATGTCAATTTTTCTTGATTGGTAATATCCACTTTAATATGTGATTTTAATTTACTAATACTCCTTGATAAAACTAAAACTTTATCGCCTCTTTTTGTTAAATATTGAGAAATAGTATTCCCAATACCTTTTGATCCACCTATGATTAAAGATATTTTTTTTTTCATTTCTAAATTTTAATTTTATTTATTTCTATTAAAAAAAATTGAGTCACGGCCTGAAAATGGTCCCTGCCTAATTTCATGAAAAACTACTAATTTAGATAAGGGAATAGTTTGATGAAATCTATTTTTTTCTAATCTAAGAATTAAATTTTTATTTTTTTGTAGTATAAATTTTTTGTGAATATTATTTTTTTTGAATATTAAAATTTTAAGTTTTCCATCTAATATTTGGTAAACCTCATCTTTAGATTTGTGCTTATGTATTTTAAAGTCATTTGTCGAATTAATATTTAATAAAACAATCATATTTTGTAATTTATCTTTTTTATTTTTATGGAGACAAATTCTTAGGTTACAATTTTTATTATTTTTAGATAGCTTTTTTAGTTTATTTATTAATTCAACGTTAATCTTTATATTTTTATTTTTTGGATAAATTGCTAAAGACTTTCCAGAATAATCTAATTTAAATAATTTTTTATTATAAAAATTCATTTTTCAATCACTTCAAATTTTGGCCACATCTTAACAAATTTTCCACCTTTTGATAAATATTCTAAATTTTTTTTTATTATGTTTTCGGCATATAAAGGAGCGAGAATAATAATTGCATCTGGATTTTCTTCGCTTATTTTTTTTGGAGAAACAACGGGTATATGATAATGAGGGCTTAATAAATTTTGCCTGTACTCATCGTCATCAATCAAGAATGACAAAATTTTTCCAATATTATAATTAAAACTGAAAGTTGTAGCGCCAATCGATGTTCCATAACCAGCTATTTTCCCTCCCTTTTTAATTATAGGTATAATAAAATTTTGAATTTCATCCTTTTTTTTAGATATATATTCTTTAACTGTCTCGTGGCGATCAATATTTTGCATGCCAAATTTTACTTCATCATTTATTACTTCTTGAACTGACTCGGAAACTTTATTTGGCCCACCTTTTTTTTGTACAAAACATCTTATAGAACCAGACTTAGCAGAAACAACTTTCACATCAAAAAGTTCCATGCCGTTTTTTTCAAAAAATTCTCTCAATGGCTTTACCCAGAAACCTGAAAGATGCTCATGAGTAAAATTTTCTATTAAATTCTTTTCGATAACTGCTTTGTGATAATGTGTTTGCATAGAAAAAACGCCATCTTTTTTTAAAAGTAACTTTATGCCTTCAATAAAATCGATATTATTTACGATGTTAGAAAAAGTATGATTGGCTATAAAAAAATCAGCTTGACCATGCTCTTCTAATATTTTTTTTGCCAACTTTTTATTAAAGTAGCCGTTAATTGTATTAATATTTTTTTCAATACAATGCTTTGACAAGTCCGAAGGCTCTACACCTAGCACTCTAACATTTAAATCTTTTTGCATATAATCAATAAAGACTCCGGTATTGCTTCCAGCTTCTATTGCAAATAATTTTTTTTTATTATTAGAAAAATTTTTTACTAGATAATTAGCATAATCTTTAAAAGCAGTTTTTAAAACAGGATTTGTTGCTGCGGGTCTAGACAAATAATATTCATAAATAAGATCAGGGGTAACAAAACCGCTGTTTTGATAATGATGGCAATTTTGACACATCATAATATTTAGCTCAAAAACTTTTTTGTTTAGATGAGATTTTTCTTTAGGCATATACAGATCTCCTATTGGTAATTTAGGAAAACTTATAACTTCTTTTAAATCACTGGATAAACAGAGTTTGCAGTTAGAAACTTTTGTAAAATCAGACATAATATATTTAATTTTTATTATAATTAAGAAAAGAAAATAAATTCATAATCTCCTTTATATTTATTTTTTTTTAAAAACCATAACCAATTTTCTACATTTAAAAAAGTTTGGCAAGTTAATGCCCAACATTGAAGATTAAAAAGTTCTGTATCATTTCTATAGCTTTCGACCATTATGTAAGATTTTTTTCCTACTCTATTAATTTCAAATATGCATTTTGATAAACTCGAAAGAGAAAAATTATGAAGAGTACCTAACGATATAACCAAATCAAAACTATTGTTTTTAAAAGGTAGTTTTTTTGTAGCATCATAAATTCTTAAACTTTTTCTAATTTCTTCTTTTGCATTGTTAATTGCATATTTTGATTTATCTACGCCAATTATATTAATTTTTGGAATTAATTTCTTTATTTCAAAAAGCAAAAAACCTTTTCCACACCCAACATCTAAAATACTCGAGTCATTTTTTAACTTATAAGTATTTATTATTTTGATTGCAGTTTTTTTCCAATAATTTTCGATATATTTGTAACCTCCGTATCCATATTTTCTATTTCCATCCCAATAATCTTTGCCATATTTCTTAGCTACCTTCATGCATTGAACTTTATTTGTGATCATTCTTTTCTTGTAATTTCTTTTTGTTCTTAGATGTAGTTGGGTTATAAAATTTCTTTTTTTCATTTTCCTTGGTAAGCATTCTTTAGTGCTTTCTTAATTCTCCAAAGATCATTAATTGTTTTAATGTCTTTCGAGTTCTTTACAGTTATGTCTTCAACTGCAAAACAAAAAAATTTTTTCTTTCTAATAAATTTCTTTAATATTTTTGTTCTTTGAGTCTGTTTCTCTGGCAACATTAGAAGACTGTACACGATGATACCATCAATGTTTTGAGAATTAGATGTCAGAGACTCCAATATTGAATATGACTTTCCCATTCTATATTCGCTGGCGCTTAATAAATAATGATAGGATTTTTTTTTACAAAAATCTCTTATTACTATATTTTGAACATGCTGTGGGGCTCTCTCATCTAGGAATGGTCTGCTAAATATGTAACCTCTCACTCTTTTCATTGATTATTTGATGCCTGGAAATTTATAATTCATTCCTAACTCACTAATCTTTCTTACAGTTATTGGCTGGAAAAATTCAGCAATTTTCTTATCACCATATGGTGAAAATAAACTTTTAAACCTACAGTTTAATGACCATCTGGTCTCTTTCTCTGTGTTAACTATATTTCCATGTGGAAGTGCTTGATTGAAAATTAATGCTTGTCCTCTATTAATTTTAATCCAGTTAATATCTTTTTTAATATTTTTGAAAATGAAACTACTATTTTTTTTAGATAAATATTTAAATTTTTTTTCAAATTTTTTATACTTATTAGCTTTTAAAATGTACATCGACTTAGTTTTGAAACAATTGACTAATGGAATCCACACAACAACTTCATAAGGTGAATCTCCAGACCAAATATCTGAGTGCACATCCAACAAAGAACTATCATCTTTTGGTAGTTGTATGCTCAAATTAATTTTTTTTTGCATAACAAGCTCGTTCCCAACTATTATATTTAATAGATCTCTGCTAGCTTCGTAATAAAGTTTTTTTATAAGTTTAGAATTGTTAATTCTTTTTAAAATGTCCAGTCTTACCTTGTTTAAATTTTTATTTTCCAAAAGTTTGTGAAAATTATTTAAAACATAATTTGCTCTTGAAATTTTTTGTATTTTAATTTTTTTTTTAATATAGTTGCTTATAATTTTATCTATCTCTTTAATGAGTTTTTTTTGTTTAATATCAAATACTACAAATCCATTTTTCTCAAATTGATCGGATACTAATTTTTCTTTTTTTGAAAGGTAATTTGTTGTCATTTTAATAATTTATTAATAATATTGTCTTCAGTAAGTTTATTTGCCTTAAATAATTCTTCTTGTGTGCCATACTTATCAATAAATTTATCATCTAAACCAATTCTTAGAATCTTATTTGAATTGTTTGGGGAAAAGGTATTTAAGGTTTCTAATACTGCGCTACCAAAACCGCCTGGGAGAACATTTTCCTCAATTGTTAAAACTTTTTTTACTTTTGGAACCCATTGCATTAATATCTTTTTATCTATTGGTTTAACTGTATTAAGATGTATTACACCACATGTTTTATTTTTTTTTTTCTCATTGATTTTTGCTGCTGCATTCAAACCAATTTGGGCCATTACTCCAGTAGTAACAATTAGATATTCTTTAGGCTTAATAAGCAGGCGACCTTCGCCAAATTTTACTCGATCAGTTTTTGAGGTTATAATTTTGTCTCCACCTTTAGCAATTCTTACATACAACGGTCCTTTAAGTTTGACGGTATCTTCAATTAATTTTTTCATTTCAATAGCATCACATGGTGCAATTATAGACATATTGGGTAATGATCTGAGTATAGATAAATCTTCGATAGCTTGATGAGTGGGTCCAAGTGGAGCGTAAACAAGCCCTCCTCCATTGCCGATTAATTTTACAGGAAGATTGTGTAAACATAAGTCTATAGCAATTTGTTCGAAGCATCTTCTAGTTATAAATGTTGAAATAGTATTTACATAGGGAATATAACCTTCCATAGCTAAGCCAGCGCTCATACCAATTATTGATTGTTCTGAAACACCTTCCATTAAAAATCTTGCAGGAATTGAATTTTTGAATTCATTTAGCACTCCTGGTCCAAGATCAGAACCAATAAAAATTATTTTATTATTTTTTGTAGCTAAATGATAAATTGTATTTAAACAAGTTTTTCTCATTACTTAAGACTCTCATTGATTAAAATAATTTCTTTTTTAGAAAAACTATTTTTATGATGCCAAAAGGGATTATTTTCTGCAAATTTAAAACCTTTTCCTTTAATCGTATGACAAATAGTAACTGAGGGTTTTTTTGTTTTTTGACGTAAAAATTTTTTTAAATTTTTATTTAATTGATTTATATTATGACCATTAACTTCAGAAACTTCAAAACCAAAACTTTTCCATTTTTCTTTTAAAGGTTCTAAATTTAAAACTTCCTTTGTAAAACCATATGACTGTATTTTATTATAATCTACAAGTATTTTGAGGTTATTAAGTTTATGTTTAGAGGCACTCATAGCTGATTCCCAAACAGACCCCTCATTTATTTCTCCATCACCAACGATAACAAAAACCTTATGTTTTTTTTTTTGAATTTTTGCTGCTAAAGCCATCCCTACCCCAATTGGCATTCCATGTCCTAATGCTCCAGTAGAGGCTTCAACCCCAGGTACTTTTTGCTCAGGATGTCCTCCAAGAATAGAATTAAGTTTGCCTGTTGTTTTTAATGATTAAAGACTTATGAATTTTTTATCCGCCAATATTGCATAAAGCGCTAAACAT
>MDTB01195405.1_pt1 | contig 11905 bp, 14 predicted proteins | sample 811161 | NCBI WGS metagenome assembly MDTB01 (sample SAMN05326650, study PRJNA326480) | marine metagenome | isolation source: seawater | place: Mediterranean Sea | collected 2009 | reverse complement strand
ATTTAAAAAACTGGCGAGGAAATAAAAAAAACTCAGGGTATCTTCCAGAGGAGCGAGCTTGGCTAGATAAGATATTTAAGAATTATAACTTATTTGATGCATATAGATTCCTGCATCCGTTTAAAGAGGAATACACTTGGTGGTCTAACAGGGGTAAGGCATGGGAAAATAACGTGGGTTGGAGAATCGACTATCAAATTGTTGGCTCTACATTTGCAAAGTGTGTTCAAAGTTCTGACATTTATACTGCGGAGCGTTTCTCTGACCATGCCCCTTTAATAATCAATTACAAAGATTAATGTTCTAATAGTTTGAACTTTTACATGTTCTATAAATTGCTACTTCCCCAAAAAAGTTTGGAAATACTTGCATTGTTTTAACTGGCTTATGGCTTGAATTAAGAATGGCTCTCTCTATTATGTTAATACCAAGCAACACACAGAGCTTTTCAAAGTCGTTAATCGTGCAAATATGAATATTTGGTGTCTCATACCAGCTATTGATAGGAGATGAGCTCACTGGGATATTACCTTGAAAAAACTTTAACCTGTGTTTCCAATGTCCTAAATTAGGAAAGGTGACAATGACCTCTCGCCCGATTCGAAGCATTTCATTAATTACTTTATGAGGGAACCTCATTGCCTGTATAGTCTGAGTCATAACTACATAATCAAAAGAATTCGCGTCAAATTCGTTTAACCCCTCATTTAAGTTGGCTTGAATTACCTTAACATTTCTAGAAATACATTCCACGATATTATCCGGGTCAATTTCGATTCCATAGCCCGTTACTTTTTTTTCGTGTTGTAAAGCAGCAAGAAAAGCCCCGTTCCCACATCCTAGGTCGAGAATACGCGCCCCGTCTCTTACCCAGTTGGCAATAATTTGATGCTCAGATCTTAAATCGGACATTTTCACGAGAGGCTTACCTTGTTTAGATAAGTGGATATAACCTTATGATATTGGGGAATTGAAAGAAGGAAAGAATCGTGACCGAGCTCAGACTCGATCTCAGAATAAACAACATTCTTATCATTTTCCAGTAATGCACGAACGATCTCCATGGACCTGCTTGGAGAAAATCTCCAGTCACTTGAGAAAGAAATAATTAAAAAGTTTGATTGGGAATTTTTTAGGGCTTTACTTAATTTGCCTTCGTATTTCTCGGCGGGATCAAAGTAATCAAGTGTTTTAGTCATAAGAAGGTAACTATTTGCGTCAAATCTCTGCCCTATAAATGATTCTCCTTGATATTTTAGGTACGACTCTATTTCAAATTCAACATCAAATCCAAATTCGATTTTTCCTTTTTTTAATTCTCTTCCAAATTTCGTATGTAAAATATCGTCTGATAAATATGTGAGGTGTCCGACCATTCGAGCAAGTTTAAGTCCGTGTTCTGGGAAGGTATTCTTATCCATATATTGGCCATTTTGATAATTACGGTCCGAGCGAATAGCCTGACGCGCTATTTCGTTAAATGCAATGTTCTGAGTTGATAGTTTTGGCGCTGCCGCGATGATCAATGAATGCTTGACACAAGCTGGATAATCTATTGCCCATTGCATTGCCTGCATTCCCCCTAGACTACCGCCCATAACTACTGCCCATGACTCAATTTTCAATTTATCCGAAAGTTGTTTTTGACTTTCAACCCAATCTCTTACGGTTATAATTGGGAAGTCAGGTCCGTAGAAGGTATTAGTTTTCGGATTCAGTGATAGCGGTCCAGTTGAACCTCCACATCCACCTAAATTATTTAGACAAACCACAAAAAACTTATTTGTATCGACTGGTTTTTTAGGCCCTATCATGTTGTCCCACCATCCTGGCTTTCTATCACTTTCTGAGTTGTATCCGGCAGCGTGTTGGTCACCAGTTAAGGCATGACATATTAATACAGCATTGTTTCTATTTTCATTAAGTTTACCGTAGGTTTCATAGCTAAGAGTATAGTTTTCTAGTACTGCGCCGCTATCCAAATGTAGCGGTGTGGTAATGATTTGACTTTGTGCGTCCACTAAACCAACTGAATTTCTATCCGTTTTATTAATATCTAATTTATCTTTAGTCATAATCAATTAATTCATAGTCGAGATTCCCAGATCTTGAAACGGTATTATAACCATCATCATAAATATCTGAAGACTAATTATTAGTATTAAAGGGGAAAAATCAAGGTTACCAAAAGGAGGAATTAATTTTCTAATTCTTGCCAAAAATACGCTTGTAATGACGTCTACTATTTCAAGTAGTGGATGATTTTTCTGACTACTAAACCAACTAAAAATTACAAGTATTAGCACTGACCACGTAATTATATTTATAGTTTTCTCGAATATTGCCGATAAGGTGAAAATAATGATTGCTTCAAACCCGTAGTCAGTTTTAGATAGATTTGAAAGGATTAAAAAAAACAGGCCCTCTATAAAAATTAAGATAATAAGTGCAGCATAATCAATTCTCTTGCTCGTGGGCAAAAGCTGCCTCAACCAAACTAGAAAAAGGTCACTTAGTTTAACGATGGCTTGGCATATTGGATTATAGAAGGACACGTTAAAAAATTGAAAGAAAATTCTGAGTAACAAAAAATACGAAATCATATCGAAAATTGTCGAAATTAGAAAAAGTGTTGCATTGGATAAATAAGGCATAAAATCTAACTCTTAGATAACTCTATAGATTTCTGATGCGCATTTTTTATGGCCTTGTTGATACATTCTCGGAAATTTTCTTGTAACAGGCTGTTAATTGCAGCTTCAGTTGTCCCGCCTTTTGAGCTCACCATTTTCCTTAATTTTAAAAATGATTGCTCGGATTCTTGATTAAGTGTAGCAGCCCCCATTAGTGTTTGATTGACTAAATCGCTAGCTAATTTTTTTGACATTCCAAGCTCGGTAGCTGCCACCACCATGCTTTCGCAGAAATAATAAAAGTAGGCTGGACCACTTCCTGATATCGCTGTAGCTGTATCTAGTTGTTTTTCATCTTTTGTCCAGAACGCTCGCCCCACATTAGAAAAAATGCAATCTATTTGTTGTTTGAGTTCTTTTTTTAAAGACCGGTTCGATATCAACACGGTTGCACCTTTTTTCACTAGACAAGGTGTATTTGGCATCGCTCGGATTATATCAGCGACCTCCGGAAGATAAAAGATAAGTTTTTCGAGAGTAGTGCCTGCGGCAACCGAAATAATAATACTGTTTTGCACCCCTAAGGATGTGATTTCTTTACAAACTTCTTGAATCTTATTAGGTTTTACTGCTAGGAGAATTATTTTATTAGACAAAATTCTTGAATTTGCACAAACATTTACTTTGAGCTTATGCTCTTTTTGGAGTTTATCCCGAACAATTTTTTTAGGGTCCACTACAGTAATTTGTGACCGGTTTCTACCCGAGTCTAGCAAGCCTTTTATAAGTGCCTGAGCTATATTGCCGCCTCCAAAAAACACGAATTCTTCTCTATTTTTTACCACTGAATAATCCTTATTTGTAAATTGTAGGTCATGTTATTTTTTGTTACGGGCTCCGAACAATTCTGTACCTATTCGAATCAGTGTGGCGCCAGATAATATTGCCAGAGGATAATCGCTCGAAGTACCCATGGATAGGGTATCACCGTTTTTAACTAGTGTTAATAAATTAGCTATTTGTCGATAAGCGGCGACATATTCGTGGTCGGATTTTCCGGGATCTGGAAAATACATTAACCCTTTTAATTTTAAATTTTCAAATTTTTGTACTGCCTGAATAAACTCATAACTTTCGTGCAAAGTCATTCCATTTTTTTTGCTATTTTCGTCTTTTATTTGAATTAAAATATTAAGAGGCTTCTTTTTACCTTCACGCTGTTCGTTTAATCTTGACGCGATTTTTATCCTGTCGACACTATGGACAAAGTCAAAACTTTGTGCTAATTCACGGGTTTTATTTGACTGAATAGCACCAATAAAGTGCCACTCGATCTTTAAATCCGCTAATTCACTTTTTTTCTTTAGTGCCTCTTGTAGATAATTTTCCCCAAACCGAACTTGGCCAAGGCTAAACAAATTTCTTATTGCATTTGAATTTTGTCCTTTTGAAACTGCCAGTATTTTTATTTCATTTGGATCTCTATTAGCCTTATTAGCTGCTTTACTTATATTGTCTTTTAATTTCTTTATGCGAGCGGGAAAATCAGTGTCCATAGAGTTATTTTTGGTCTCCAAATATTTTAATAACTTGTCGTTCAACGCTTGATAAGGCTATTATGTCAACGGAGAAGACGCAAGTATATTGAGAAATACAAATCGAGGAGTCACAGATGGATATCGGAGAGTTATTAGCATTTGGGGTGAAAAACGGAGCCTCTGATATGCATTTATCGGCCGGCATGCCGCCAATGATTCGTGTTGACGGTGATATGAGGAAGATTGATGTCGCACCTATGGATAATTCAACTGTAAGAGACCTTATTTACGATATTATGAATGATAAGCAACAAAAAGAGTACGAAGAATTTTTTGAATGCGATTTTTCATTCGAGATACCTGGTCTTGCGCGGTTTAGGGTTAACGCGTTAAACCAGAATAGAGGAGCTGGTGCGGTTTTCAGGACCATCCCCTCGACAATATTAAGCTTGGAACAAATCAATGCCCCGGATATCTTTAAAACTATCTCGGATTATCCAAGAGGGGTCGTTCTGGTTACTGGCCCTACTGGCTCTGGCAAGTCTACCACACTAGCAGCGATGATTGATCATAAAAATGAGACTGAGTATGGTCATATTCTTACGATTGAGGATCCGATTGAATTCGTCCATCAAAGTAAGAAATGCCTGATTACCCAAAGAGAGGTTCATCGGGATACTCTTGGCTTTGAAGAGTCGCTGCGTTCAGCGTTGAGGGAAGATCCAGATGTTATCCTAGTTGGAGAGATGCGGGATTTAGAAACTATTAGATTAGCGCTATCTGCCGCGGAAACCGGACACTTGGTATTTGGGACATTGCATACGAGTTCAGCTGCAAAAACCATCGACAGGATTGTTGATGTATTTCCTGCTGAAGAGAAGGATATGGTTCGTGCAATGCTATCTGAATCATTAAGGGCGGTAATTTCACAGGTTTTATGTAAAAAAGTTGGTGGAGGTAGAGTGGCGGCACATGAGATAATGATTGGCACTCCTGCAATAAGAAACTTAATCAGAGAAAATAAACTAGCTCAAATGTACTCCGCTATTCAGACAGGGCAGCAGTTTGGGATGCAGACACTTGACCAAAATCTCAAATTACTACTTGGTAAGAATTTGATTACCAAGCAAGACGCTAGATCCAAAGCTGCTAATAAGGATGATTTCTAGTAATAAGGAGCAATAAATGGATAGAGACAACGCAATTAAACAAATGCGTGAGCTACTAAAAATGATGGTTGAAAAAAGAAGCTCAGACATGTTTATAACATTTAATTATCCTCCAGCCATGAAAATCGATGGATTAGTTACTCCAGTTAAAGATGAGGTCTTAAACCTCGAATCCACGAAAGCAATGTGTTACGCGATTATGAATGATCGCCAAGTTAAAGAGTTTGAAGCAACTAAGGAATGTAATTTTGCAATATCGCCAGCTGGCATAGGTAGATTCAGAGTTAATGCTTTTGTGCAACAAGGCGCAGCAGGGCTCGTCATACGCGCAATAGAGACTGAGGTTCCAAACATAGGGAAGCTCGGTTTACCAGAGGTAATGAAAGACGTAATTATGACAAAACGTGGCCTCGTAATTATGGTAGGAGGAACTGGTTCAGGCAAATCGACCTCTCTTGCTGCGATGATTGATCATCGAAACAGCAACTCTAAAGGTCATATTATAACGATCGAGGATCCTATTGAATATGTGCATCCTCATAAAGGTTGTATTGTGATGCAGAGGGAAGTTGGAGTTGATACAGATGATTGGGACATTGCTTTGAAAAATACGCTAAGGCAAGCTCCTGATGTAATATTGCTGGGGGAAATTAGAGATAAAGAAACGATGGAATTCGCAGTAGCTTTTGCAGAAACAGGCCATCTAGCCGTAGCTACGCTTCATGCTAATAGTGCCAATCAAGCTTTAGACCGAATAATAAATTTTTTCCCAGAAGAGCGCAAATCGCAGCTACTGCAAGACCTATCACTGAACCTAAAATCAGTTGTATCCCAGAGATTGCTAAGGAAACCTGATGGCAAAGGCAGGGTCGCTGCAATTGAGATTTTATTGAATAGCCCGCTTGTATCTGATCTTATAATGAAAGGTGAAGTTCACGGATTGAAAGAAATAATGTCAAAATCGAATGATTTGGGTATGAAAACATTTGATCAAGCTCTCTTTGAGCTCCATGAGGAGGGAAAAATTAATTATGAAGAAGCATTGAAAAATGCAGATTCTCAAAATGAGCTAAGGTTAAGAATTAAATTAGAAAGTAAATTATCTGAAGACAAAGACGTAATGTCAGATTTAGGTGGATTGGCCCTGAAAGATAAAGAAGATAATTAAATAAAAACCTATTAGTAAAATGCAACTCATCGAATACTTAGAAAAAACAATAGAGCTTAATGGGTCTGACTTGTTTTTAAGCTCGGGTTCGAAACCTAGAATAAAGGTTGAAGGGGTTTTAGAAGAGATAGGAAATAACTTTCTAGAGCCAGAAATACTCGAGACTGTCGCTAAAGAGGCAATGTCAGCTGCTAATTGGGAAAAGTTTAGCAAAGAAATGGAATTAGATTTTGCTATAGATAAGGCAGAATTAGATTCAAGATTTAGAGTAAACGTCTTTCGTCAATGTGGGAACATAGGTCTGGTGCTTAGAAAAGTTCCTAGAGATATTTTGAGTTTAGAAAAATTGAAAAGTCCAATTATATTAAGCGAATTAGTTATGAAAAAAAGAGGCCTTATTTTAATGGCGGGAGGGACGGGCTCAGGCAAATCTACAACTTTATCGGCTATGATTCACCATAGAAATCTTAATTCAATGGGACATATACTCACTATTGAAGACCCTATAGAGTTTATACATAAGGATCTGTCTTGCTTGATTAATCAGCGTGAAATAGGTGTAGATAGTTTGAACTATGCAGCTGCACTCAGGTCTGCTATGCGTGAATCTCCTGACGTGGTTATGATCGGAGAAATTAGAGACCAAATTACGATGGAAGCTGTTTTAGAATTGTGTAATACAGGACATTTAGTCGTTTCAACAATTCATTCTAATAACGCTAATCAAGCATTAGATCGGATAGTAAATCTCTTTGACCCAAGCAATCGAGATCAGGTTCTGATGGATTTATCTTTAAATTTACTAGGCTTAATATCCCAGCGACTTGTAATGGGTACGAATGATAGAAGGATCGCAGCTATGGAAATTTTAATAATGACCCCTCATATTCGAGAACTAGTGTTATCTGGGCAACTTACGGAAATAAAGGCTGCTATGGAGGGTACTTCTCAAGCTGGCATGCAAACCTTTGATGCCGCCTTGTTTTCGCTTTTCTCAAAAAATTTGATCTCATTGGATGTCGCCTTAGATAATGCAGATTCGCGGACAAACCTTGAGAGTAGGATTAATTTTGGATAAGGAGCTCCTTTAATGTCTCGAAAAATAAGACCTGCAATTTCATCTAAACAGCTTGAAACAAACACTGTAAGGGTAACTAGATGGGATTTTCCGCCCTCTACTGAAACAGGTTGGCATGTCCATGAGTTTGATTATATCGTTGTCCCAATAATTTCTGGTGAATTAACAATCACTGATCCAAGTGGCTCAATCATGCCGTTCGAAATTAAATCAGGTAATTCTTATAATCGGAGGTCGGGTGTGGAGCATAACGTTCAAAATCTCACAAATTGCGAGACTTCGTTTTTAGAGATTGAGCTCAAAGACGGTATTGAATGAGAAAATTACTAATTATTTATTTCAAGAGCTTTCTTTTTCTAATCATAGTAACCTTTATTAGTAGCTGTGGACCAGGTGCAAAATCTCTATTCGCCGAAAAGGATTCTCCAGATAAAAGATTTACCTTTGAAATCAGTGTGGCAGAACCCAAGAAAATAATTGGTTGTGAATTTTGTAGGCGGCCTTTCTATATTTTTGGAACTGTGAAAAATAATACTAATTCGGAGAAATTCTGGGTTTTCGAAACCCGTCTAGAAAATGACGGAGTACCTTTTGATGAAAGGAATATATCGTTGCGCTGGGTATCAAAAAACAAATTGATTGTTTGTCTCAGAGCGTCTGACCTCCCTAAAAAAGGCTATCACGTATCACTTGAAAATAAACCTATCGTCTCATATCTAAATAACTGTTAGATCGTTTTTTTGATGATGTTACCTTAAATAAATCATGCCCAGAAAAAAAGTATTTTTTTTCATGTAAAGAAATCGGAAGATTTGGAATAAAATGTTTTAAAGTGGTTTTGTTAGTTGTCGTCATTTTTAAAGAAAAATATGCTTCAAGGGCGTAAATTTCCCAGTTCGTTCTTATTTCCAAATATTCAGAAATTTTTACTAGATATTTAAACGCGGGATGCGCGTACCATCTTCTTTTGAGATGCTTTGATTTTGGCCAGGGGTTAGGATAAAGTAAATAGGTTTTTGAAATACGAGTACGTTCTTCCCATAATAGCTTCCACAATTGTGTTAATTCCACTCGAGCGCAAATAAGGTTGCTAGGAAAAATTGAATTGATAAATCTATCGGCGCGATCTAAACCAAAAACTATGGCATTCTGATTGTTTTGGGCAAGCGATAATGAGCTTTTTCCCGTCCCACAACCGCAATCTAAGATCAATGGAATATTTTTCTTCGAAAAGTATTTTATTTGATTATGAACATTAACTGTCGAGTCATTGATAAACGGTTTAAAATTGTTTTCAGAGTTTTTTTCCAAAAGAAATCTTAGTTTCGTATTTCTTTTTAATTGGTTGCTTCTTACTTCTAGAGAATTATACTTCAATTGAAGTCCGTTTTTTTGTGCTTAGATTGCTGTCGAGATAAATAACTTGGCCATTTGCAATAGTTGCCATTACTTTCCCCTTCATTTCTTGATTTATAAAGGGCGAATTTACTCCTGTACTTTCAAATTCACTGGCCGAGGCTTTCCACTTAAAATTTGGATCAAATATGCAAATATCAGCTAAACTATTTTTAGATATTGTGCCGGTTCTGATGCCTAATATTTCTGCTGGCTGATTCGTAATGTAGCCCACTGCCTCTATCAAAGATATTTTCGCACATTCGGCTAGTTTTAATAACGCAGGCAAGAAGGTTTCAAAGGACGTTGCGCCAGGCGCACTTCCTTCAAAAGTTCCTTCCTTTGAATTACTTCCTATCGGCCGATGTAGGCTGCTTAAAGCGGTAATTGACGCGTTTTTAAAACTTTTTTGTATGTATTCCTTATCTTTTTTAGTACTTAAAGGAGGTAATATCCTGAACGAGTTGTTAGTCCATTTTATTTCCTCTTCTGAGATTAGGCTGTGAAAAATGCTTACATCCAACGTTATTCTTTTTTTAAGTCTTATAAGCTCCTTAATAGATTGTGCGCTCGTTATAGATTTTAGATGCGCTTCAACTCCTGTTTCATCTATTAGGACGACGTTTCTAAATAGTTCAATTAACTCACTTGACTCGGGGCTTGCTGGTAGGCCTTTTTCTATACTGCTTATGCCCTCTTTTACTACTGTTCCGTGACTAAGCCATTTTTCTTGGGAATTCAAATATACTTTTAATCCGAAAGATTTTGCATAGAGCAATGCATTTCTCAAAACCGTCGTGTTTGATATTGGGGAATCTCCATTTGAGACTCCCAGACAGCCTGCCTTTTTTAAATTATACATTTCGGTTAGTTGCTCACCTTTCAAGTTGACGGTGAGGGCGCCTAAGCAAAACACCTTTGGGCCACTCTGCTGATTAGAATATTGATTTAATAGATTGATGGATTCCACTGTATCAAGCGGTCTATCTTTAGAGGGCGTAACGCATATTGAAGTAAACCCCCCTTTGGCTGCGGCATCAAGTTCCCTAATTAAATTTTCTTCAAATCTATCTTTAGTAGGATTTATCTCTGCACTAAGTTCCACGAATCCAGGACAAACAATTTGATTGTTTGCATCAATCGAAAGATCAGCTCTAAAGTTCCTTGGTTTGCGGCCAATGCTATTTATTTTGTCATCTTTAATGAAGAGATTTTCTTTTTGTTTTGTTTTGGCTTTTGGATCTACTATAAGTCCATTGAGAATTTCTATCTTCATTTAAACTCGTGTCCCAGTCAGCATCGCCATGATGGCCATTCTTATAGCAATACCATTTTCTGCTTGCTCAAGTATCTTAGACTTATGTCCGTCCGCTACTTTTGATTCGATTTCAACTCCTCGATTGATCGGCCCAGGATGCATTACGATTGCCTTACTGTCTGCATAAGAAAGTATTTTTTCAGTTAACCCAAAGGTCTCAAAATACTCTGACGCGCTCGGGAGTAATGCAGATTGCATCCGCTCTTTTTGCAATCTTAAAGTGATTATCACGTCAGAATTTTCGATACCATCTTGCAAATTATAGAAAGCTTTTACTCCCAACCTTTCAATATTTGAAGGTATCAATGTTTTTGGACCTACTACTCTAATATCTTTAACCCCTACTTTTTGTAAAGCAAAAATCTCTGATCGTGCAACTCTCGAATGCATTATATCACCGACAATAGCAACTTTAAGTTTTGAGAATTCACCTTTGCTCCTCCTTATGGTAAATAAATCTAGGAGTGCTTGTGTAGGATGCTCATGACGCCCATCGCCAGCATTAATCACACTTACCTGATTACCAATTAGATTCGCTACGAAGTCCGATGCCCCGCATTGATTGTGGCGAACTACAAAAATATCTGTTTTTAGGGACGCTAACGTTTTTAGAGTATCCATCAAGCTTTCTCCTTTCTTGGTAGCACTCGTTTCAATATTGATATTAATAACGTCTGCCGAAAGCCGAGTGGCTGCTAACTCAAAAGTGGTTTTTGTTCGGGTACTTGGCTCAAAAAACAGATTGGCTATTGTTTTCCCTCTAAGAATTGGGATATTTTTAACAGCCTTACTGCCTACAGGAAAAAAGCTTTCTGCTCGAGCGAGAATAGATTCTATCGAGCTTCTATTGAGACTTTTGATTGAAAGGAAATGTGTTAGTTTACTGCCTGGCATAATAAGACGCTATTTTTTGGCATCATCCATCAACTTAGTCGACACGTATCTTAACGTTTAGAATCAAATAACTCAAGTCGAAGGGGAGCAGGCCCAATTAATTTAATATGTTTATTGTCTGGGAGGAAAATCTTGATTCCTAGAATATCTGGATTAATTGGCAATTCCCTTTTCCCGCGATCAAGAAGGCATGCTAGCGTAATACTTTCCGGTCGTCCAAAATCAAAAATTTCATTCATAGCCGCTCTGACCGTACGACCTGTTGAGATTATATCATCTATTAAAATGACATGCTGATTTTCAACATAAAAATCCAGCTCTGAGGGCTCAACCTTTGGATGGAGGCCGTTTCGGTTGAAGTCATCTCTGTAGTACGCAATATTAAGCTCTCCGGGCCGGTCTTTATGCTTTAATAGCTCGCATATTCGATTAGCGATCCAGACCCCACCCGCTTTGATTCCGATGACTTTGATTTCTCTCCATTCTTTTTCTATACGCATAGTCTCGATCTCATCAACCATGGTCGCGATCAATTCATCAACATCAATTTTTTTCAAATCCATAAATTAAGCTACTCTAAGTAAAGTCTTGGATCCAAGTATCGATTATTAGGCTTGCGGCAATAGAGTCTAGTGATTTATTTTTCTCATATTGTCCTTTTATCTTAGAGGCCTCGTGGCTTGACAATTTTTCATCTATTAGAAAAACAGGT
>MDTB01124084.1_pt1 | contig 11905 bp, 8 predicted proteins | sample 811161 | NCBI WGS metagenome assembly MDTB01 (sample SAMN05326650, study PRJNA326480) | marine metagenome | isolation source: seawater | place: Mediterranean Sea | collected 2009 | reverse complement strand
TTGACAAAACAATTACTAAATTTTCTCTTTGAAGAACAATTCCTTGTGCTGCGGCGTTGTCAATATAAACATTAGCATATGCTTCTTTAAAAATAAATTGTTCCGCTTCAGTCATATCTTCAAGTGATTTATTTGCCAAATCACCAAGAGAAGATAAATCTACCTCTAAACCACTAGCATTAATTCTTGATAAAGCAATAAATACAGCACTTGTTGGTGGAATACCAGACAAATCTACACCAATCATAATCTGTGTTCTTTCACTTGTAGTTGTGGTAATATTAGATACGATATTTGTTGATAAAGCTCCGTTACTATTAACGGTTTCTACAGTATTTCTCAATTCACTCAATTCACTTTGTGAGGCGTTCGGAACATCAACAAAAGTAACATTTACACTTATTCCACCGGAACCATTATCTACAAGTTCTATATTAATATCAGCACCTTCTACAACACTTCTTGGAACAGTTGAATTTGCTACTAATGAGTCAATATATGCTTGTTTATAGGCATTTTTAAAAATATTTATTTCATCATTTGTCATAACTGAAAAATTTCTATTATTAATACTATTAACAGTTGCGAATCCAACTGAAGGTGTAAAAACTGATGGAATATTAGAAACATTCACGTTTGTTAATGTAATACCATTTTGTTGACTATTTTGATTAATAGAGGCATCTAATTCAGTTTTAAAAGAACCTCCCTCATTTACGGTAACAATTGTATCTTGTATATTATTTAAAATAGTTTCTGTGCCACCACTAATAGTATTAAAATTTGTTCTAATTAATATTCCTGCTGTTCCAGCATCTTCTATTGTTACATCTATGGAAGAATTTTCAAGCATTTGTTTTGTTAAACCTGGGATTTCATCAGAAAGTGACTGAATATAAGCATCTTTGTATGATTCTATTAAAAGATTTTTTTCGTCTTCAGTTAAATCAGAAAATTGTGTAGATGGAATAAAGTTGCTTGTTGAAATACCAGAAGAAACTGAACTTGTAGCAGGAATTTCATTAGCACCATCAAAATCATTAAGAGCATTTTTCCTTTCATAAGTTTTAGTTTGGATTTTATTAGTTACACGTGTTGATAAATCTCCACTACTATTTACATCAACTATAGATTCTTGAACCTGTTCAATAAGCGCTTCACTTGCGTTTGGAATATTAGTTACTTTAAAGTCAACACTAACACCACCGTTTCCATCATCGCTTAATATAATAGTAATATCAGCGTTCTCAAGAACACTTTTTTCGATTCCCGTATCAGCAACAATAGAATCAATATATGCTTCACGATATGATTCTTCAAGAATTGCTTTTTCATCAACAGTTAAAGCATTAAAATCTGTATTTTCAATACTATTTGTTGTTTTTGTTACAACAGTTGCGTAATTAACTTGACTTGGTGGAAGTGGGATTTGTAATGTAATGTTAGATTGAATTGTAATAGTTGATGATGTTTGTGGAACAAATGTTGGAAGAGTAACTTCAGTTAAATTATAATTTGGTTCTACAACATATGCTTTAAAAATGTGTTCAAATGGTATATCTGTGTCTGTTACAGCTGTGTGAAGGTCAGGATCAAAAATATAATTTGAATTACTTGGATCACTAATTATTGATGCTATATTTGCCCTTATTTGAGTCTTTCTACTTTCAAAAATATCTCTTGCTGGAATTACATGTCCTTCCAAGGTTTCTATATTAAAAATCTCACCGGATACTTTAAAATTTGACATATATATACTAGCTTCATAAATAAAATATGTTAAATATATTAATATGGGAGCAGGAATAGTTCCTGTTGGATTAAAGAACGGAGAATTGGTGTTTTTATTTGGAAAAGAAAATAAATACAACTCTATTCAAGGGCTATCGGATTTTGGCGGAGGAAAGGAAAGAAATGAGTCAAATATTCAAACAGCAACAAGAGAGGGTGCTGAAGAACTAATGGGATTTATAGGAAATCAAAATAAGATAAAAAAGTTACTAAAAATAGGTCATTTTAATATTAAAGAAAATAACTATGAAATGTTTTTATTCTTTTTTCCTTATGATGAGAAACTTCCATATTATTTTAACAATTCTATGTCTTTTTTAGAAAAATTTCTACCTACTCAGGATATTGAAAAAAAAACATGTTTTGAAAAATCATTTATAAAGTGGATGACACTTAAAGAAATGGAAAAAAATAAAAACAAATTTCGTTTTTTTATTCATAAACATATTGATGCGATTAAAGAAAAAAAGAAAGAAATCGAAATTTTTATCAAAAAACAATCAACTTTATTAAATGAAAAAGCATTATAGAAACAAAAATTAACTATTTTCTCCATCTTTTGATATTTTTCCTCTGTGATATAATGTTTCACATAGGAAACTAAATGACCAATCGTTGCCATTTAAATTAAGTATTCTTCCTTTATCATCTAATAATTTTACTTGAAATCTTGTTATATTTACTGGTCCAAAATAAACCCTTTCACCAGATTGAAGAGACCCACCAAACTCTATAATAGGCTCACCTATTGAAAACCCGTTTTTCTTAATTGGAATCATAGTAAAAATATTTGTTGTTGTTGGGGCATTTAAGTAAGGGTATGCTTTATTATTAGCCCGGTTTTCAAATATACGATTTATTACATATCGTTTTGATATAGTCGTTTTTCGAGGATCTTCCGGTATCAGCATAGGAGTTCCATCTTGATTTGGAATTATATCTAAATCTGTTGGTATAGTTGTTAATTGTTGTTTTATATCAAGTGGCGAATCGCTCAAATTTACCAAACTATTATTCACCCTATTAGAACTAAATTCATCAAGATAAATATAAACATAACGTGTTCCATATAAATCGGCAACAGCTTCACCTTTTATTTTCATTTACCCAAGATAATTATCTTTTCTAAAACCCAATATCCAACCAAATGTTTGGTTTCGTTTTAAATCTGTAGAAAAACTGGTATCATAAAAAATAATTTTGTTTTTAGAAATATCATCTATTGTGAATTCCAACTTACCACTTTGTTTTAGTGCTTTACATGTTACTTCGGTTATTCCAGATTCAATTATTTTCGCATTTATTTCTACTTCAATCTCTTCAAGTGTATAATTTCCCGATTCAATAGTTATTTTTTTATCATCAATAAAAAAAAAATTTGTATCCATTTCACTATCAAAGACATACCACGAAAAAGGTATTTGTGCTGAATAACAACGAATAGATAAAACATTTGAAAGAGGTTCTGATAAATCTATTGTAAAATTTCCAGCATTTTTGTATTCATTCGCAACAACAAACTGACGATATTGACTATCTATATTCACTATCCTTGTTACTATATTCTTCATGTGAGGATTAAGAATACCCTTAAATACATTTTCTGTTCTTATGGTTGGAACATCAATGTTTTTATCTTTCATAGCATTATGATCACCTGTTTTATCTATTATAATATCTTCACCAACTGTTTCCCACATACGTGTTTCACCTGAGGTTGTTACCACATTTTTTTCTGTTTCATTCTGACCAAATAATTCATTTTCTTCTTCTTCTATTTCATCTCTTTCATTTTCTATAAAAAATGTCAAGGCATCTCTTATATTTTCAAAAAACTCAATCATACTATCTTTCTTAGAATCAATCATATTTTCATTATTCTCGAATTCATTTATATATTCATTTACAGAATCGACTACTTGATTTACTGATGCTGTTTCAGAATCAAGATTTAATAAATCAAATAAATCTGTAATCATGTAATTTTCTATATTTGTATCAACATCCATATAAAAAATAGAATATTAATTTTTTATATTTATGCTTGATTAATTTTATTTTATCATTTATTTCATCTTACTATTAATTCTATTTTATTTTCTTTCTTCTCGCGTGTCAAAAACATATTTTTCACAAATACGGGAACATCAATTATATTCTTACATTTCATAAACAAATTATCATTTATTTTACAAATTCCTTGACCACGTTTAATATGTGCTTTGCCTTGAAAACATATGTTTTCCAAAAATAACATTATTTCTAATTCACATTTATTCATGTTTTCAACAGAAATTCTATTTGAACCAAAATAGGAGTAACGATTATAATTATTATCAGAATACATCTTGTGAATATGTGTCCCTTTTATCCTATTTTTTACAATCGATATTCCCATTATCTTATTCGTTGTATTGTTCATTTCCAAAACAATCATATTCGTATTATATGGAACACTTTTAGTCACCATTTTGGGACTGTTATATATTATCTTACCTTTATCAGAACATTTTATATTACAATATTTCTGATTATCACTCCAAGTTTCGTGTGTAAATCTTGTAACATACAATTCACTCATTATTTACTTCAAAAAATCATATTTAAGATTTTTCAATTTTACTTATAGATTCGTTTATTTGTTTAGTTTCAAAATCAAAATGTTTATATTTACAATTAAAATTTTTATAGTATTCATTATCATTATCACTATCATTAAGGTTTATAAAATTTACATCAAATGTAATTCTTACATCAGAATATCCTTCATCCCTCATAGTTAAAATATCAGGTATAAAATCAAAAACATATTTTTCCAAATATTTCATTCTATATCGTGTTGTATCCATAAGAAAAAAAACTATATTAGATGATAACATATCAAATACAAGTTTATAATCTTCTTTATTTTTTAACCCAGATATAACATAATTATCACGCTTACTTACTCCAAATTCTCCATCATGATCCATATAAGGAAAACCATACATTTTATGAGATAAAACTATCTTCTTTTCTCCATAAAATGGACAAGCATGATTACTATAATTTATTTTTAAATATGGGTCTGTTTTATTTAATAAACATGTTTCAATATTTTTAAACTTATATATTTGTGTTTTTTCACCACTTACAGATATTTTTTTGGATATCACGTTGGTTTTTTTTACATATTTTGAAATAGAACCATATTTTTCACATAAATTATACATAATATTTACTATATCTATTCCAACAAGTGGTAAATGACGACTAAATTTACTATCATAGAATACAAAATCTTTCTTTATCTTATCATATATATTCATACAACCATCACCTTGTTCTTTCTTTAAAACTAATATACACGTTGGTGTCTGACAATTTCCTGAAAATATTTTATTTGATTCAGTATTTGAATATGGAATAATTTTTTCTATTTTATACTTTAATAATTCGCGATAAACAATGTGATTATTCTTCATCCAAATACTAGGAATTACGTAACATAATGTTCCACCTGGCTTAAGAATTTCAAGAGATTTATATAAAAAATTTATCCACAACGTTTGACCATCCTCTTTTTTATTTAGTGTTCTATTTGTTGGCACTTTCTTTAAACCATTTCTATTGTATGGCGGATTTCCAACAATTACATCATATTTTCCATTACTAAAATTTAAATAATCCTGAATGAAAACGTTCTCAAATTTACTTTCTAAATCACATCTAAATTCTTCGTTTATTTCTATCAAATCTATTTGAGATGTATTTTCTTTTTTGTGTTCTTCTAGTTTTGAAAGCTTTCTTGTCAAACAAAAAGAAAATATACCTCTTCCAGCACCAGCATCAAGCCAGCGATTATCCTTATTTTCAAATATTTCATCATCTATTAAATCAATCATTCTACAAACAAAATTTTCCGGTGTTTCTACAAGCCCAAATGTCGATTTATAATCCATAATTACTATAAAGTAGATTATAAATATGTATTTTAAATTTATTATCATATTTTCTATTTTTTACCACTACATGCGGAACATCCTGCTTTTAAACCTTTAATTCTTAAAAACATGCTACCTATTGGAGCCTTTGAAGCATTTATTTTTGCCTCTTCCAATTTTTTTACCGATGATGATGAAACCTTTCCTGTTCCAAATAATTTTGGGTTTTTTGAAGCATAGCTATTTATTACAACTGATGATTCATTTTCTTTAGATTTCTTTTTTTCAACATGATTATTCAAAGACGATGAAAATGTATAATTCTTACTTTTGTCTTTTAAGTCATTTTGAGACTTTACTCCAGTTTTAGAATTTATTGTAAATTTCATGACTAATTTATATATTAATAAAAATATAATAATTAGTATAATTTAAATATTTTTAACATTTTTCGCTGTGTATTACCTTTCCTATTATACGCAAATTATGACGGTCATATGAATTATATTTTATATCACTTCCTTTTCCCGGAGCACTTTGAGCACCAGGTCTATGTGATGTTAAGGTTCTCTTTACTGAATTTCCTCTTGATGGCACATCCAGTTTTGTATTTGAACTAACCTTTCTATCACTTTGTTTGTTTTCACGATTACATAAATCTGATATTGGTTTTTCTAAAACTAATGTAGCAACTCTTGTTTTTGTTGATTCAGAACTTGTTAAAACTTCTTTGAATACACGAGTGTTTGGACAAGGGTTATTACCTGGATTTCTTAATTTGGAACAATTAATAATTGGATTATTATTTGTATAGTAATTATCACACAGAAAATACTTTGAAAATCTACCAAATGTGTTCATCAACTCTTTCTTCTGTTCTTTTTCTTCGTTTTCATCTGAAACACAGAGTCTTGACTTTAGTCCTTTGTGGTTATAAAAACTCATACATTATAATCATATTTAATTTTGTTACAATTATAATATCGGTATAGTGTTATATTTAACAATATTAATTAAAACCAATCAAAATAATAAATTATTCACGTATAATATATATAAAAATGAAAACAGAATATTATGCCGAAGGATCAATATATGAACTACGAAACGGAGAACATCTCAAAAAGGATTCATTTAAAATGTTCTCACCTGATGGAAAAAAAATTAATATAAATATCGATTTAAATGGTGACAAAATGTTTGTCAGAAACGCAAAAATAGAACAATTTATGCCCATGCACAACAAACACGTTAAAACTGTAATGCCCATCAGATCCTTTAAACCATCACTCATACAAGAACTTAAAAAAATGGAAAAAAAAGAGAAAAAGGACGTAAAACCAAAAAAAAATATAAAATCAAAAACTGTTAAATTAAAAAAAAATCCAAAAATTAGCCCAAAAAGAAATAGCATTTTAAGGAAAAAAATTAAAACAAATACAAAAGATAAACAAAAATCAGCTAAAAATCAAAAAAAACCAAAAAAAACAATAAAATCAAAAAATAAAGTAACACCAAAACCTATTACCGCTCAATCACCACCTGAAAACTCACAACAAAGAGCATCATATTTATCAAATACATTCCTATAATTCAAATTTAAAACTTTTATAAAACAGTTTTTTTACTATCATTATCATTACAACCAATCATAGATAAATACTTTTCATAAGAAATAATATGTTCATTACCTTTATTTCTACTTTTATTTTCACTTTTATTTTCTACTTTAACCATACGGTCATTTAATATCTTTTTACTTCGTTTACTACTCTTTTTATGTTTATTAAGAGCAGATAACATCATTAGCTCACTTTCACTATAAGAACGCTGTCTTAACATAGAAACTGGTTTCAAAGAATCAACACTTTCCTTATTTTTATTCTTTTTCGTTTTCATTTTTAATCCACATTCTTTTTCCATATTTTTCATATATTCTCTTGAAGCATATAGTATTTGTCCTTTTACAGCATCATAATAAACACTCTCAATCAAAACTTGGTTGGTTTTCTTAATTTCTTTAATATAATTACAAGCAAGCCACGTATCTTTGATTTCGCTGGAAAAATGGACTACATGTATCATAACAAAATTATTACCTCTTGTCTCATCCATAAAATAATGTGTTAAACAACCATTATTCTCAGCAATCTCAATAAGAGAGTTTTTAAAAGCAGAATTGTTACCATGATGGTGTAGGTAAAAGGAAATTTCAACAACAAATACCATATAATATAGTGTCTTAAATTATTTTATTCAATAAAAATTATTATTTTAAATAAAATAATTAGTTTTTGATTTATAAATTTCATTTATATTATTCCGCCGCTGTAACAAAAATATATGTATACATTATTTAATGTCTTCTTGGAAAAAAACAGGAGGAATAAACAACAGTAGCAAATTCAAAACTCTTCGGGTTCAAAATTCTGTTACCACTTCTTCTTCATTCATTAAAGAACTCGGAGAACCAAATACTGTAACAAATGTTAACTCAAATCTTAATTTCAAAAATGAATCATCATTATACGCAACCACAAGAACAAAAGATAACCGAGGTTTAGTCGCATTTTATAATTTTACCGATGTATCTCGAACAACACCAGAATCCAACGGAATTATATCTAATCAAGCAAACTTTAATTACGGAAACGTTTCTATTGTTAATCCGTTTGACCACTCAACTCTTGACCTTGAATTTAAAGATATTTCTGGAAACGATAATAATAGCGTTATTGAAATAGGTCCAGAAAAAACACTCACCGTTGAAAATACTTTTGTTCCAGAAAGTCTTATAACCGAAAAACAAAATTTTTTACACTACAACCAATTCATTCGATTTGAAGGAAACAAAATAATAGGAAAAGATATTTCCGGAAACAATATTACAGAAATTAATAGATGTAAATCTCTTGTATCAAAAAATCCAATCAACTTTAATAACTACTCAGTATCAAATCGTATTTATGACGATGGACAAGAAGGAAACATGGAAATTACTTCTGGAAGATACGAACATCATAACACATTCTCTTTCTTTTCTTGGTTCCGTATAAATCAATTCGGTAATCAAAATAATGGTTTCCTTCTTTTCGCTCTCGATGATTCACCAGAAGGAACTCCAAATAATGACGATGAAAGACTTTGCCTATGGGTTCCAGCTATAGAAGGAGATGGTTACGCCGAAACACCTGTTCTCTTATTCGGTGGAAGACCAAAACAATCAAACGGACAAGGCTCTGAAGCATGTGAGAAAATTGAGCCAAAAATTGTATCTTCAGATTTTGCTATTCCATTAAATAAATGGACTATGATAGCATTAGTAATAAACGGTAATAGAGCTTATCTATATCAAGAATCTGAAGATTCATTAAAACTTACTTTGGAAATCGACATAGGTGAATATAGAATACCTGAAAAAAAAATAATTATAAACGGAGCTCGATTCTACAAACCAAAAAATACAGGTGACCCAAACGAACAACCATATACCTCATTTAGTGATGGATGGGTAACAAACGACCCAACAGACACAACAGAACCTTTCACACAAACATCAAGCGCAAACATAGATATCGTTGATATGAACATATTTAACTTCGCCATGGACCCACACACTTTAAAACGCATATATGAACATGATAATCCATTCTTTAATGAAAGAGTCAACTTTCGTATAGACCCTCATTTCTCTAACATAGGCGACGACCTTATTGTTGGAAACGATATCAGAGTCAATCATGACCTCATGGTAAGTCACGATTTTAAAAATTTTGGTGTTCTTGAAGCATACAATAACGCTTTTGTTAAAGGATCACTAGGGGTAGGTATTCAACATCATAACCCTAACTATAGACTTAACGTCCTCGGTAACCTTAGAGCAAGCGGTGACCTATATATCGGTGACAAAGACGCACCTTATAACGCAATATACTTTAAAGGTGTTGCAGGAGGTGACTTAGACGAAGATGGTAACGACCTATCATATCAAACCACAAGAATTGTTGAACAAAAATTAGACGAAGAAAATAGCGAACTATTATTTTCTAAGGGAACCGACCTTGATATTCCTGTAAATCCAACTACCGGATTACTATCAGACAAAATAAGACTAAGAGCACCAAACGTATATATCGACACTTTTGAAGCAAATAACCCTCGTGACCCAAACTTAGATTCAAGTAGATTCGTATTTGACCAACGAGGACGTCTAGGTGTGGGAAATACAAATCCAAAAAAAACACTTGACGTATCCGGTGAAATTAATCTTGATGATACTAACAAAAATATATTTATTACAAATGATGGAACACAAACATCCAATGATAACGCTCCAAAAAATAATATAGGTATAGGTTCCAAAGTATTTGGTATTCAAACAACCGAATCACAATTTAAAGGAGACAAAAATATCGCTATCGGAACCAGCGCTCTTGAAAATTTATTCGATGGAAATCAAAATATTGCCATCGGTTCTAACTCACTTTACTCAAATGAAAATAATAACGGAAACATAGCAATCGGTCAAAACACATTACACGGATGTAAATCTTATAACAATATTGCGATTGGTTCAAACGCTGGAAATTATCCTATCAATAATAACATCGGTGAAAATAATATATTTATTGGACCCAATTCTAATGCTGAAATAATATCTGAAACCGACGAAGAAGGAAATTCAAATCCCGTTCCCGTTTCAGGAAGTATCGCCATAGGTCCAGGAACAAAAATAAGTAAATCAAATAGCGCAAACATCGGTAACTCAACAAATGATATTATGGTGGGAATCAATAAAAACGCACCTACAGAAGCACTTGATATTAGTGGCAATATTGCCATAAGTGGCTCTCTATCTTTAAATGGAAGTGTTATTAGTTTTGATAATATTACTGGAACAGAAGGTGGAGGACAATTTGTTTTCGATACAGGGTTGAAAGGAAAAGGTCCATCTTTGTTCACAGATTTAACATTATTCGGTTCTCAAGATTATTGGGATGAAGGTGTTTCAAATGCCACCGATTATGATTTTCAAATTTTAAATAGAAATATGACTTTTTCTAACTATCCTCCTCAAGTAGATTATGTTACTGTAGCACTTGACAACGCAAGTGATTCATGGAAAACATATTATGAAATGACAGGAATACCCGATAAACCTATCTCCTTTGATGGTAATATTCTATTCAACGATAGTTATAATGTAAATCGTATTAATGATAAAGGCTTTCGTGTAAAAACCATGGACGCTGTTTTTGAAAATAATTTTGATATAGGTAAAATCTTAACCGTTCAAAAAGAAGCATCATCTACAACCAGTTATGAACCTGCTATTGTTATAGACCCTTCCGCAAATACAATACTCAATAACGCAGATACTACTTTTACAAACGATGTTGTTTTCGGAGATACAAACATAGTAGATAGTTTTAACAGACCCATGGATGTAAATGGTGATAAGAGCACCGTATATTTTAATAATGAAAATGTTAATTTCACCGATAGTTGTAAAAAAATTTTTATTCAAAACGACCTTGATATTTCTGGAAACGTCAATTATACTGGAAGTGTTACTGTAACCGCAAATACAATATCTGAAGGACAACAAGAAATTAGAGGTAAATTCATACACGTAGATCCATCATATAATAACGTCCCACAACTTATTAACGATGGAAATGGTAACATGATTCCTAATCCTGACTATGATACAAGATATAATGATATTGGGTTTGATATAAGCGCTAACACACTTATTAGAGGTGACCTTACCGTAGATGGTTCTTTTAATTTTAATAATATAGTTCAACGAAACTTTATCGAAGAAGACCACAAAGCAATACGCATGTCTGAGAGAATTATTATTGAAAATCAAGATACAATAAACGAAATAATTACTATTGTTCTTACTGAAGACCAAGCAAATATTTTAAATGGAACCGATACTACTAGTCAATTTCCTATTGATAACGTAACAATAAACACATTCCCAAGCGGAACAACATCCAATTTACGAGTAATGAGTCAATCTGGTGCGGTTGGTTCTGGTGCTCTTGTAGAAGTCATTATGACTGATATTAATACTGCCTCTTCAATTACTATTTCTACAACAGGTTCTAATTACAGCAGCGGTGATACGATTCAAATAAATAGCTCAATTGACGCACCCGCTCTTCATGTAACACAACATG
>MDTB01059437.1_pt1 | contig 11905 bp, 11 predicted proteins | sample 811161 | NCBI WGS metagenome assembly MDTB01 (sample SAMN05326650, study PRJNA326480) | marine metagenome | isolation source: seawater | place: Mediterranean Sea | collected 2009 | reverse complement strand
TTATCCTACTATTGCTGATGCGAGATTTGCAAAACCATTAGACACAAATTTAATAGATAACTTATTAAACAATCATAAGTATATTTTAACAATTGAAGAAGGTTCTATAGGTGGGTTTTCGTCACATGTTTTACATTATGTACATAATATGAGATCAAAAAAGGACAATACAGTAATTAAAAATTTAATTTTTCCAGATAGATTTGTAGAACATATGACTCCAGATGAGCAATATCAAGATATTAAGATGGATACTGGATCCATAATTAGAGAAATTAATAATTTTTATGAGAATAAAATTATTGATATTAAGAATTTTAAATTAAAGGTTTAATACTTAATATATATTTATTTTATTATAAGTAATGAAAAAAATTAAAATTCTAAATAAAAATTTTTATAAACCAATAAGCTGTTTAACTGCATATTCTCCATCAATTGCTAAGATTTTAGATGGAAAAATTGATTTAATTCTAGTTGGAGACTCTTTGGGCTCAACTCTTTATGGCATGAAAAATACTCAAGGGGTAACAATCGGTATGATGAAAAAGCATGGAGCCGTTGTAAATAAAGCAATTAAAAAAAGTTTAAAGGTTATAGATATGCCTTACAAAACATATGAAAATAATATCGATGCTTATAAAAATGCAAAAATATTGTTAAATTGCTGTAAACCTGATTTATTGAAGTTAGAAATAAATAAAAAAAAATTATCTATTTTAGAACATTTAGTGCATAAAAAGATAAATGTTATTTCACACATAGGGGTAACGCCACAAAGTTATAAAAGCTTTAATAAAATTAAAATTTTAGGAAGAACTAATAAAGAAAAAAATAATTTATTAAATTTAGCTAAAAAATCTGAAGAGATAGGAGCTAAAGCTGTTTTGCTAGAATGCATAACAGCTGACACAGCTAAACTAATTACAGAAAATATTTCAATACCTACAATAGGTATAGGCGCTTCTAAATATTGTGATGGTCAAGTCCTGGTATTTGATGATATGATAAATTTAAGTGTAAATGGTAAAAAGCCAAAATTTGTAAAAAATTATTTAAATTTTAGTAAAATTGCTGGTTTTGCAATTAAAAAGTATAATCGCGATGTTAAGCTAAAAAAATTTCCTAGCTTAAAATTTAGTTATAATTAATCTAAGTTAGTAAAACTATTTTTATTGTTTAAAAACTTTATTAGACCAGAATGAATTTGATACCATAATCCAATTACATTCAGTTTGTTTTCATATATTAATTTATTAATAAATTCGTATTCACTTAAATTTCTTATTGATTGTTTTATAGATTCCTGTTCAAAAAAAATTATTTTTTCGTTTTCTGAAAGATCTTTAGGAATTTTGTTGTAAGAATATTTCAAACAACTAATCCATTTATTTATATATTCAAAATTATTTACATTTTTATTATCTTTTAATGTTTTGTAAGAATACTCCACTCCTCCACAGTTTGAGTGGCCTAAAATAATTAAATTAGGAATTTTTAAAACTTTTAGAGCATATTCAATTGCAGATAGCGTTTGTATATTTAGTGCCTTATCATTTTTAGACGGTACTATATTTGCAATATTTCTATGTACAAAGTAATCTCCAATACCTCCACCAAAAATTGTATTTTCAAGAATTCTTGAATCACAGCAAGTAACAATCATAGCAATTGGCTTTTGTGCAGTTTTAGAAGTTTGATGGTAAATATTTTTATAATCTTCAAAAGTATTCTTTTTCCAGAATTGATATCTTTCAATTAAAAATTTTGGTATTTCCATAGTATTATTTTTTTAGAAAATACTTATATATCAAAATTGAATGGAAAAGGAAATTAGTAGAAAATTCTGTGTAGCACCAATGATGGGTTATACAACACCTTATGCAAGGAAACTATATAGAATTTTGTCAAAAAATAGTTTTTTATTTACTGAAATGATAGCAACAAAATCTCTAATTTATTCAAAGAGTAGAGAAAATATTATAGATAATGATTTTCATAACCCAGTGGCATTGCAAGTGGGTGGTTCAGAAATTGATGACTTAAGAAAAGCTTCTCAAATAGCAATTGATTACAATTATGATGAGATTAACTTGAATGTAGGTTGTCCAAGTAAAGCAGTGCAAAAGGGAAGTTTTGGTGCCTGTCTAATGAAAGACAAACTACTTGTTAGAAATTGTATCGAAGCTTTACAAAATGATAAAATTGAAGCTACTTTAAAATGTAGATTAGGATTAGGTAGAGAGTTAAATTATGAATTTTTTGAAGAATTTATTGAAGAGATATCAAAAACTGGAATAAAAATTATTTATGTGCATGCAAGAAATGCAATATTAAGTGGTATTAGCCCTCAAGGAAACAGAACGGTACCTCCATTAAATTATGATTTTGTTAAGAAGATTAAAAACAAATTTCCTAACATAACATTCATTTTGAACGGAGGCATAGATAATTTAAATAAAGCAGGGAATCTACTAAATGATTTTGATGGTGTAATGGTTGGAAGATTAATCAAAAATAATCCATTTATTTTGAAACAAGTTGATGAGAAAATTTTTTGTGAAAAAAATAAATTAATTGATGAAACAGTAATTTATAATTATTTTGAATATATAAAACCAAAATTAGGTTTAGAGTCTATATTTAGATTATTAAGTCCTCTACTTAATATCTTTTTTTCTGTTCCTCATAGTAAACATTATAAATCTAAAATTAATGAATACATGAAAGATCAAAAAATAAATTTAATTGAAGACTTGCTAATAAGATTTATTAGTGAACGAAATCTAAGTTAATTTTAGTAAGGGATATGATAGGAGAAGCTAAGTATTTCAACACCAGGGTTTTTATCACCTAAATTTGCATTTGAAATATGGCTGAACGAAATTCCAATTCTGTTACTATTTTTTAATTCGTAGGTTAACTCAAGTGAAGTTCTAAATTGTATGTCATTACCTAAATTTTTACCTGAACCATCATTGTAATAACCTCCTCCAAAACTTGGAGTTAAATAAAGTTTATTTTTTTCTCCTTCAAACAATTCTCCTACATTGTCTTCGACATAAAATCCTGTTAGGATATAAAAAGCAGAGTCATCTGTATATTCAAGACCAAAGAAAGGTTTAAGAAAAAAAAAATTGTCTTCTTTAGGGCCTATATCGAGAAAGGATTGGTCACTTCGATACTCATACCTGATATCTGTTGATTGATCTTTTTCAGATCCATCAAATTTTATATCATAAATACCTAATCCAAAAACGTTTGTACCTTTAGCAACTCCAGATGTAGAGAAAAAAATTGTTAAAATAAATAATAATGATCTTAACATTAATTTATTTTATAATTATCTGACGGTAGTTTCAAATAAAAAATTCTTTATTTTGATGTGAAATATCTAACAAAGAAATTTTTAATTTTTCTAGAGCTTTGGTTTCTATTTGTCTAACTCTTTCTTTACTAATTTTTAGTTTTTGTCCAAGCTCATCTAAAGTTATACTTTTTTCTTTAAATTTTCTAAGACGAATAATCACTTTCTCTCGTTCATTTAAAGTGTCGATAGCTTGATTTATAAAATCTTTTTTTATTTTTTTATCATTGAAATCTTCAAAAGATTCCTCAGGGTTTAAACGTTCATCTGCTAAAAGACTCATTAAATCATTTTCAGTTTCATTGTCAACTTTTTGATTGAGATGTAAATCTCCTCCTGTAAGTCTAGATTCCATATTTTGTACTTCAAGAGATTTTACATTGAGCATACTAGAAACTTTGTTGATTTCATCTTGTCCCATAAACTCTCTAGATACGTCATTAATTTGTTGTTTAATTTTTTTGAGGTTAAAAAATAAAGCCTTTTGAGATGCTGTGGATCCAGTTCTGACGACAGACCAGTTTTTTAAAATATAATCTTGTATTGATGCTCTTATCCACCAGGATGCATATGTAGAAAGTCTAAAATCTTTTGATGTATCAAATTTATCAAGAGCATGCATAATTCCCAGAACTCCTTCGTGAATAAGGTCATCAATTGGGAGTCCGTAGCTCGTATATTTTCTAGCATATGATACTGCTAAACGAAGATAAGAGTTTAAAATTTTTTGAAGTGATTTTGGAGTTCTGTTGTCTCTCCAGTCATTAATTAAGAAAAATTCTTCATCTTTTTCAAGAATTGATGCTTTTTTTGACAATTCTATCAAATTATTTGAAGGGAAAAAATTTTTTGCAACCATATATATTTATACGTATGGTTTTTTAATTGGATCAATTATTTTCAAATAAATCTAAAATTTTGCCATTTTCTGTAAAAATTCCAAATAAAACACTCTTTTTTGATAATGGTTGTTTAAATAAAGTACAAACAACATTATTATTTGATATTTCAGAATTATTTAGATGTTCAGATTCATATCCCCTAACTATCTTTAAAAATGTTTTGTATGGTTCGTTTATTTTAGAAAAATTTTGATAGCCCCACCAAAAACAGTCATTTTGTGCTGACAAAGGTCTGGTTATATCAACACCTCTATTTACAAAAAGTATTTTTTTATTTTTTGAGTAAGCTGCGTGCTTTAAGTTCAAAAAATATTGTGTATGTCCTGGGGTATTATTCAATGCTTTATTTAAATTAGATGTCCATTTTGAAATTTGAATAGTTCCTGATGAAGCTACATTTCTTACTTCATCTTCCGAAAAACCGTATGAATTCACAGTTTTATTTACACCATGCTCAAACATCCATTCTACAATTTCTTCAGGGTTTGGGGCTAGTTGTAACTGAAGCAATTTAGTAAACATTTCTTCTTGAGCACCTCTTAAAAATACAATTGAATCATGTTTTAACTTAAATTTTGACATCAAATTAAATCTTAAATCTAAAACACTACTGAGAGTTTCTTTTGAGTTTTCACCTAGCCCTATAACATTTCCTAAAAAAATCAATTTATCACTGGTACTGAAATTATTAATAATAAATTTTTTAATTAAATTAAATGATTTAAGATTTGAATGTATTGAGCCAATTGCCCAAATCTTATCTGATTTATTTAACTCTATAAAATTACTTTTATTTTCCAAGTTATTATTTTTTATTTAAGATTTGTTCTATTTTTTCTGTCGATTGAAAATAATCAGTTTTTTCTACTGCAGCCACTTCTCTGGCTAAACGTTCAATAGCAACTTGAAACATTTGCCTTTCACTGTAAGATTGCTCTGCTTGACTACTCTTTCTGAATAGATCTCTAACAACTTCAGATATTCTAATTGGATCACCTGAAAATATTTTTGCTTCATATTCTTGTGCTCTTCTACTCCACATTATTCTTCTTATCTTTGGTTTTAACTTGAGAGTTGAATAAACATTTTCTATGATTTTTTTTGAAGAAATTTTTCTTAAACCAACTTCATCTTTTTTATCCAATGGAACTCTAATTATAAGTTTTGATTGTTCCATTTTTACTACGTAAAAGCTTGTTTTAATATTAGAAATTTCCATGTTTTCTATTTTGGTTATTTCACCTACTCCATGTTTTGGGTAAACAACAATCTCACCTATTTTAAATTCAGAATTTTTTTTTGTTTTCATTCACGTTCCTGGTTTTTCGCTAAAGTGCTTAATATATTTATCCTTAACATTTTGCCATTTTTCTGCGTCAGATGGAGGATCTTTCTTCTCAGTAATATTCGGCCAAATCTCAGAATATTTTCTATTTATTTCAGCCCATTTCTCAATACCATCTTCTGTATCAGAAAAAATTGCTTCAGCTGGACATTCTGGTTCACAAACACCACAATCAATACATTCGTCCGGATGAATTACAAGCATATTTTCACCTTCATAAAAACAGTCCACAGGGCAAACCTCGACACAATCCATATGTTTACATTTTATACATTTTTCATCTACTACATATGTCATATTATTTTAAATTTTTATCTAGAGCTCTTTTTCTTGCATTTCCAGAGTTTACATCAGAAATATAGAGTAATCCAGCAAGTCTTCTTATAAGATTTGATTCAAAATCATGGACTTCTTGATCAGATAATACAATTTCCCATAATGTTTCTATCAGTAAAAGTTTCTTTTTGTCAGAAAAATTTTTATTAATATAAGAAGTATAATAATGAAGTGATTTAGAATTATTTTTATTTTTTAATGCTTCTTCTAAGTGTCGGTCGATGTCTTTTGGATCTTCTTCAAAAATGTTTACTAAACTTAATTTGATTTTGTTTAATTCATTTTTGTCGATTTGACCATCAGTATATGCAGCTTCAATCATTAATCCACAAAGTAATTCCAGATTTTTGTTATCATCTTTATTCTCTGTAGAATTTTGATTATTTAATATATTTTTTAATAAATTTATCAATTTTAACCTATGTATTTACTCTTAAAGAAGTTTTTCTAAGACTGCAAACGGAGAATTAGGATCTTTTTCAATTTTATTTTTTTTAACTTTATTATTTGCTTTTTTAAGTTTATTTTTATTTATAGTTTTCTTTGTATTAATTTTTTGGTGTCTGATAAAAAATAAATTTTTTTCATCTGACATCGTTAAGTTATCATAACCACAAAAAAACATGATATCTTTAAGCTGATTACTATTACAGCCTATTGGGTTCATTAAATCAGATGATTCTAAAAAAGGTCCTTTTTTTATTTTTTGTCTTGCAAGAAAAAAAATTTTTTCAAAAATATCTATTCTAAAAGCAAAGTTTTTTATATTTATATATCCTATAGATTGCCAATAATGCTTAGGCATTTCAATGGAAGATATAAAAGAAACCCTACCGTTAGTTGGTAATGGCAAAATACCATCTGTGTCAATTTGATAAAATGTTTTCCATAGAATTGCACATAACTCTAAAGGTTTCTTCTTTAATAAATTTGGTATAAATAAATATTTAGCTCCTACTCTAATACCTAATTTAGATAGTTGAAGCTTACTTTCTTGTGTAATTGTTTTTATGGTATTTTTAAATTTTTCAATTGGGTAATTTCCAAAATTTTCAAGACAATTAAATGCAATTGCTCTTATATCTGAATTAATATCTTCGTTTAAATTTGTATTTAGTGGATGTAGTTTATCGTTTATTTCAGTGTCTAACCATTTTTGAAGTTTTGCAGAAATAAGCAATTTGTTTTCAGATGACAAATATTCTGAATTCAAAGCACTAGCAAAAGGCCTATATATTGATTTACCTTTTTTTAGTTTACCTACAGGCTCATCTCCCCAATAAATAAATGTATCATCTTTTATTTTTGATTTAGTTATATCGCCAAGATTAATTGACTCTTTGGGTGCATTTAAAAAATTATCTATTTTTTCATTAATCATATTTCTTACTGATTTTTTTATATTACTAATCGAAAAAAGAGATTGTGAAAATATATTTTTATCTTCAATAAGATCAAAGCCACTAATTATTCCGTATTTATTCTTATCTAGAAATATCTCATTGTTATTTTTTATAAGAATATCTTGGATATTTTGAAATTTTTGCTCCCCTATGAAAAATTTTGAAGAATAATCTATAAATTTTTTTGTAAGACTATTATGTAATTCATCAGATAATTCATTTTCTATTTGTTGAGTTTTTTCTTTCCAATAGTTAGTATTTTTGAGCCATTCATGATTATTAGATATATACGTCCAAGTTCTTATTTGAGAAATTTTTATTGAAAGCTCAGGTATGCCTGAGCCAAAATTGTTAAGCTTATTAACCTTCTTTTCTATCCATTCTTCAGGAATATTGTAATTATTTTTAATCATAATAAGAAATATATTTTTCAAAAGTAATAAATAATTATCGTTAAATAGTTTTTCAAAATCAGGTATTTGACAAATATTCCATAATAATTTTAAGTTTTGTCTCGAAGTAAGAGTTTTTTTTATATTATTATCAGTGATTAAATTTCGAAAATTGACTTCATCTAGGGCATTTTTTTTATGTATTAGATAATTATGTATAGGAAATTTTTTAAGTGAAGATAATAACGTTTCAATTGAATTAAAATCTAAATCACTGTTTCTCCAATAAATTTTTTGAATATTATCAAAATTGTGTGTCTCTATTTGTTGTATAATTAGCGGATCTAAATTACCCGCTTCCTTTGTATAACTAAAAGTTCCATCCTGTTTGTATCTTCCTGCTCTTCCAGCTATTTGACCTAGTTCATTCGGAGCAAGATTACGATTATATCTTCCATCAAATTTTTCTAAAGATGAAAAACTTACATGATTGATATTTAGATTTAAACCCATGCCAATAGCATCAGTGGCTACTAAATAATCAACATTTTTGTTTTCGTATACTTCAACTTGAGCGTTTCTAGTTCTTGGACTTAGGGATCCCAAAACCACAGCGGTCCCACCTTTATGAGTTCTAATATTTTCAGCAATTTCATAGACTTTATTAATATTAAATGCAATTATTGCAGATCTTGGTTCAAGTTTAGAAAAATTTTGTTTCTTGAGAAATGTAAGCTGAGAAAATCTATTTTTTTTCTCAATTACAATATTTGGATAAATTTTTTTTAGTATATTTTCTATAGTTAATGAACCTAAATAAATAGTTTGAAAATTACCTTTTAAATTTAAAATCCTATCAGTAAATATATGTCCTCTTTCATAATCAGCGGCTAGTTGGATTTCGTCAATTATTACACAGTCTACTGAAATATCTTTAGGCATTGATTCAACAGTGCAAAAAAAATATTTGGCCTCTTTTGGAAGAATTTTTTCTTCACCAGTTATTAATGCTACATTGTTAATTCCAACTCTTTTTACCGCTTTATCGTAATTTTCTCTCGCAAGCAGTCTTAATGGAAAACCGAAAATTCCTGAGGAATAAGATAGTAATTTTGCAAAAGCTATAAAGGTTTTTCCAGTATTAGTAGGTCCAAGTATGGCCAATAAATTTTCATCTTTATTGAACACTAAATTACGCAGCTTCTGAAATTATTTCATTTAGGACGTAGTTTAAAATTCCTCCAGCTTTATAATATTCAAGTTCTTTGTTTGTATCTATTCTACACTTTAAATTTATGCTTTTGCTTGCTAAAGAATTGATTTCACAATTAAGTGTGATTCCAGGTTTTAATTCTGACAAACCTGTTATTGAAATAGTTTCTTCACCCGAAATATTGAGATTTGTTTTATTTTCATTGTTAGTAAATTCAAGAGGTAACACACCCATACCAATTAAATTTGACCTATGTATTCTTTCAAAGCTTTCAGCAATTACTGCTCTTACACCTAAAAGTCTTGTGCCTTTAGCAGCCCAGTCTCTTGATGAGCCTGTACCATATTCTTTACCTGCCATTATGATTGTATCAACATTACTCTTTAAATATTCTTGCGCAGCATCATATATGGGCATTTGTTTATTTGAAATAAAAGATCTAGTGTAACCTCCTTCTATATTATCTAATATTAGGTTCTTGATTCTTATATTTGCAAAAGTACCTCTCATCATAATTTCATGATTGCCACGTCTTGACCCATAGGAATTAAAATTTCTAGGGTTGATTTGTCTTTCTGTTAAATAAAGACCAGCTGGACTATCTTCTTTTATATTCCCAGCGGGTGAAATATGATCTGTCGTTACACTATCACCTAGTAATGCTAATATTCTTGCATCTTTTATATCTTTAAGTTGAAATTCATTTTGTGTATCAAAAAATGGTGGGTGTTTAATATAAGTACTTGCATCATTCCAATCATAAGTTGTTTCTTTGGAATTATTAATTAATTTCCAGTTGTCATCTCCTCTATATATTTCTTTGTATCTATCTTTAAACATCTCAGGTGTTAAACATAAACTAAGCGTGTTATTAATCTCATTATTTGTTGGCCATAAGTCTTTTAAAAATATTTCTTTTCCAAATTTAGATTTACCTAAAGAATCAGTGGTAAGGTTAATACCAATATTACCTGCAATAGCATATGCAACAACAAGAGGAGGTGAAGCAAGAAAATTTGCTTTTACTTCTTGATGAACCCTACCTTCAAAGTTTCTATTCCCAGATAAAACTGAGCAGACAGTTAAATTATTTAAGCTTACTTCATTAGATACCCATTCATCTAAAGGTCCGGAATTGCCTATACAAGTTGTACATCCATAACCAACGGTATTGAAACCCAATTTATCAAGATATTCTGTTAATCCTGCTTTGTTGAGATAATCACTAACGACTTTACTACCTGGTGCTAAACTTGTCTTAACCCAAGGCTTAACTTCTAAACCTAAATTAATTGCTTTCTTAGCAACCAAACCGGCTGCAATCATTACATTAGGATTAGAGGTATTTGTACAACTAGTAATAGCGGCAATTACAATGTCACCAGTATTTAATTTATCTGTGTTAAAATCTAGATTGTTATCTATCTTACTAAACTCAACCGGAACATCCTTTAAAAGAATTTTATCTTGAGGTCTTTTTGGTCCAGCAAGAGAAGGTTCAATAGAAGCTAAATCTAATTTTATATTATCAAAATATTCTGGCGCATAGTTTTCATCTGCCCAAAGAGTTTGTTCTTTTGAGTATTTTTCAACGATATTTAGATGTTCTTTATCTTTTCCGGTTAGCTTAAGATAATTAATTGTTTCTTGATCTGTAGGAAAAAATCCACATGTTGCACCGTACTCTGGTGCCATATTTGAAATAGTTGCTCTATCCGCTAATGATAAATGATTTAGTCCATTTCCAAAAAATTCTACGAATTTACCAACTACTCCTTTATCTCTTAAAATTTTAGTAATCGATAGAACTAAATCAGTTGCAGTAATTCCTTCTTTTAAAGATCCATCCAACTCAAAGCCAATTACGTCAGGAATATTCATTGAAATTGCTTGGCCTAACATAGCTGCTTCTGCTTCAATTCCTCCTACTCCCCAGCCCAGAACAGAAAGGGAATTAACCATTGTTGTATGACTATCTGTGCCTACTACAGAGTCTGGAAATAAATATTTTTCATTGTTAAATTCTTTCAACCATACGGTCTTGGATATATTTTCTAAATTTACTTGATGGCAAATTCCTGCACCGGGCGGGACCAAGTAAAAGTTATCAAATGAACTTTGTCCCCATTTTAGAAATTCGTATCTTTCTTTATTTCTATCGAATTCCTTCTTAACATTTTCTTTTAAAGCATTATTATTTTTATAGCTATCAACCATAACTGAATGGTCTATAACAAGATCAACTCTTGAAAGAGGATTTATCTTTTTTGGCTCAATTCCTCTTGATTTTAATGCGTTTCTCATTGCTGCTAAATCCGCAACAGCTGGTACACCAGTAAAATCTTGCATAAGAACACGAGTCGGAAAAAAAGCTATCTCGATTTTTTCATTTTTTTTATTATTTTCTTTTAATGATGAGAATACTTTGGAAATCATGTCCCTGCTAATATTTTCTCCATCCTCATTTCTAAGTAGGTTTTCTAATATAACCTTAATTGTGATTGGAATTTTATTTAAATCGATGTCGAAATTTTTAGTAGCTTTTTTTAAATCAAAATATTTAAATTTTTGATCATTTATTTCAATTAAGTGTTCAGAATTAAAAGAATTTATATTTCTCATATTAAAATTGGATAATAATTATAATAAATAAATAGTATGAAGATAAATTTTTGTATAGCAAAATGTTTATTTATTATAAGAAATCTGCCAAAAAATATAAAATTTAATAAATAAAATTTTAATTTGAGATAATTTTACAAATTAAAATTTTCTTTCTGTAATTTAGTTTTAAAATATTGCTATATTGTTGACTTTAACCGTAAGTTTTGGGAATAAATAGTCAGCCTTTTATAATTATCACTTTGGTGATAATGGAGGGAGGTTCCTCCGGGGTAACAAAATACAAGGAGTATTTTATGGCTAAGAAGAAAAAGAAAGCTGCTCC
>MDTB01014774.1_pt1 | contig 11905 bp, 15 predicted proteins | sample 811161 | NCBI WGS metagenome assembly MDTB01 (sample SAMN05326650, study PRJNA326480) | marine metagenome | isolation source: seawater | place: Mediterranean Sea | collected 2009 | reverse complement strand
ATTCTTTTTTCATTTTTAAATTTTTCATACATAGAGTCTAAAAAACCTTTAAGTGTTTTTAAAAATTCAGGCTCATCAAGTAAAAAAGAGTCATGTCCTTTGTCCGTAATTATCTCAGAGTAAGAGACATCTGCACCTGAAGCATTCAATGCTATTACTATATCTTTGTTATCTTTTGTTGTGTAAAGCCAATCAGAGGAAAATGATATGATTAAGAATTTTGTTTTTTGATTTTTAAATGCTTCTACCAAACCTCCTTTAAATTGTTTTGAAAGATCAAAATAATCCATGGCTCTTGTTATATATAGTACTGAATTAGCATCAAATCTCTCAACAAATGCATAGCCTTGATGTCTTAAATAACTTTCAACCTGGAAGTCAGCATTAAAACTAAACTCATAATCTGCCTTCTCTTGCAATTTTCTACCAAATTTTTCCTGCATACCTTTTTCAGATAGATAACTTATGTGCCCGACCATTCTTGCAACTGCTAAGCCATTTTTTGGTTGAACATTTTTTAAAACATACTTTCCGTTATCCCATACAGGATCTGCCATAATTGCTTGACGAGCTAATTCATTAAGAGCAATATTTTGAGCGCTATGGCTCGAGCTACAAGCTATCGGCACAGCTGAAAATGTTTTATCCGGAAATGTTGCACAAAATTGTAAAAGTTGCATTCCACCCATTGAACCTCCAGTCGCACATAAAAGTTTTTTAATTCCTAGATGTTCAAGTAAGGATTCCTGAGCTTTAACCATATCTTTAATTGTTATAACTGGAAAATCCAATCCGTAAGGTTTTTTTGTTAATGGGTTAATATCTTTAGGACCTAACGAACCCATACATCCTCCGATAACATTTGCACAAATAACAAAATATTTATTTGTATCTATTGCTCTTCCAGGCCCTACTGCAGTAACCCACCAACCCTCTTTATTAGTAATAGGATTATTTCCAGTCACGAACTGATCTCCTGTTAACGCATGAAACACGAGTATCGCGTTGTCTTTATTACTATTCAATTTTCCGTAAGTCTCGTAAGCGAGCGGAAAATCTTTAATAGTTTTTCCGCATTCTAGTTTAAGCGGTTTTGTAACGTTTAATTTCTTAATATTCTCAAGTTTTATATTCATCCAAAAAAAAAGCCCAGCTAAACTGGGCATCCCCTTTTTAGCTAAATTTATTATGCGCTTGCAATACGGTTAAATCAGCGCGATATATTTTTACTAAATGATCATAAACTTGTCAATTTTATATAGAATAAAGACATATAGAAAAACTCTAAAAATTTAGATAAAACTTTAAAAATGAGACTTCCTAAACCTAATAAAATTATATCTGAAAAATATGTAGCTGGATTAAGCCTGTTCAAGGGAAAACAATCAAAAATAAAACTTTCTGCTAATGAGTCTGCTTTAGGTCCAAGTCCTAAGGCAATTAAAGAATATTTAAAAGTTTCAAAGAATTTTAAAAGGTATCCTGACTCAGATGGAACTTTTCTAAGAAACATTTTATCTAAAAAATTTAAGTTAAACTCAGATAGAATAATTTTAGGATCAGGATCTGATCAAATTTTTGAACTAATATGTAAAGCTTTTTTAAAAAGAGGAGATGAGGTAATAGTCCCAGAGTATAGTTTTATCATATATAGGATTTATAGCAAAATGTGCGGTGCAAAAATAATTTATTCTAAAGAAAACAATTTTACTGTTTCAATCGAAAATATTTTAAAAAAAGTAACGAGCAAAACAAAAATTGTCTTTTTGGCTAATCCAAATAATCCAACTGGAACATTTATAACAAAAAAACAAATTACAAAACTAAGAAAAAGATTACGAAGCAATATTCTTTTGGTAGTAGATGATGCTTATTTTGAATATGTTAAATTACCGAACTATTCACCCGGACTTAATTTATTTAAGAAATATAAAAATGTGGTTATTACTAGAACATTTTCTAAAATTTATGGTTTAGCTGGATTGAGAATTGGTTGGGGATATTCGTCAAAAAATATAATAGATGCTCTTAATAAAATAAAACCTCCCTTTAATGTGGGTCGACCAGCTTTATTTGCCGCATCTGCAGCAGTGCGTGATAGTATTTGGCTTAATAAAGAAATAAAACATGTAAATAGGTGGAATAAAATATTTTTTAAAGAATTTGAAAAGATGGGTATAAATACAAATAAAACTCATGCAAATTTTGTACTACTTAATTTTGATAAAGTAAAAATTAATTCAAAAAAAGTTTTCAACTCTTTAGCTAACTCAGGAATTCTAGTTAGAAGAATGGATCCATATGGAATAAAAAATTCTTTAAGGGTAACTATTGGAAAAAATAATGAAAATAAAAAATTTATTTCTAAAATGAGGAATATTCTTAATGTTTAATGCAATAACAGTTATTGGTTGCGGTTTAATTGGATCATCCCTTTTAAGAGCTATCGTTAAAAACAATTTGGCTAATCAAATAAAAGCTTTTGACAAATCAAAGTCAGTAAGTGCTTACTTGTCTAAAAATTTTTCATTCAAATTATATGATAGCATCTCCGACTCAGTAAAAGACTCCGATTTAGTGATAATATCGACTCCATTAAGTAGTTACAAAGAAGTTTTGAAAGAAATAAAATCTAATTTAAAAAAAGATGCTATACTAACTGACACGGGTTCAGTAAAAAAACAAATCAATAAAGAAGTTTTAAATTTTAAATTAAAAGATATAAATTGGATATCATCGCACCCAATAGCTGGAACAGAATACAGTGGTCCAGAACATGGTTTCTCTGATTTGTTCAAAGATAGATGGTGTATAATATCATGTGAAGTAAATATCCCTCAAGATAAAATTCAGAAGCTAAAAAATTTTTGGATCAAATTAGGCTGCAAAGTAAAAGAAATGACATTTGAAGATCATGATTATGTTTTATCTCTAACAAGCCACTTACCCCACGCGATTGCATACAGCATTGTGAGAACTTCAGTGAGTAATGAGGAAAAATTTAAGAAAGACGTAATTCAGTACAGCGCTGGTGGATTAAGAGATTTTACAAGAATTGCAGCATCTGATCCATTAATGTGGAAGGATATATTCATAGACAATAGCGAGAACTTGTTAAAAGTAATAGATAGCTATGCTGATAGTTTAAACGATTTAAAGAGAGCAATTAAGAATAAAGATACTGAAAAACTTTTAGAAATATTTTCATCTACAAAAGATGTACGTAAAGAAATAATTGAAGCAGGCCAAGACACAGAAAAACCTGATTTTGGTAGAAAATAACTAATAATATTTTTTTATTTCTGTATAAATCTTTCTTTCAATTTCTATTGTAAATTCTTCATTCTCCTTACCTGGCATGATTGGCTCTAGAAATGAAATATGAATATCTCCTGAAAATTTCATAAAACTATTTTTTGGCCAGATTTTTCCTGTATTTAATGCAACTGGGATACAGGGTAAATTTAATGCTTTGTAAATTCGACCTACTCCTTTTTTGAAAGGCGGCTGCTCGTCTAGTTTTACCCGAGTTCCTTGAGGAAATATTAAAAGAGGTCTTTTACTCTCCTCTAATTTTTCTTTTATTTTATCAAAAAAATTTAAATTTTCTTTAGTTGTTGTCTCTCTTACGATTGCGATAGAACCAATCTTTCTCAAATACCAACCAAATAAAGGTATATTAAAAAGCTCTTTCTTTAAAATGAATATTGGACCATTTAAAGGAATTTGTAATGCAAAGGTTTCAAACATTGATTGATGTGCGGAAGCAACAAAAAAATGATCAACTTTTTTCAAGTTTTCTTTACCGTGAAAAATTACTTTAGTATTCATCACAAGTTTTAAAATTAAAACAATGTATTTTGCTGATAATCTTCCAAAAAAAATTGTAAATTTATCAGGTAAAATTAAAGTAGGTATTGCTAATATGAATATCACAATAAGCCCTGTATAAATAAAAAAATTAAAAATTAAAGATTTGATAAATTGCATTAAGAATTAATCAATTTTTTTAAATTTTGTTTTTTTCTAATATACTTAGATTTATTTTTTTTGATTAAAATTTCAGCAATTAAAGGTCTCGTATTATAATTTGAAGATAGTGAAGAGCCATAAGCTCCAACATTTGTTATTGCAACAAAATCTTTTTCTTTTATTTTTTGATATTTTTTATAAATTCCAAATTTACAAGTGCTTTCGCAAATTGGCCCTACAAATTCTATGGTGCTTTTCATTTTGGATGAATTTTTAGTTACAGGTATAATTTTATGAAATGCATCATATAAAGCCGGTCGCATAAAATCGTTCATACCTGCATCTAGGATTATAAAGTTTTTATTGAGACCTCTTTTTATATAATGGATTTTACTTATAAGTAAGCCCGTATTTCCAATTAAAGATCTACCTGGCTCAAAAATTATTTGACAACTAAGTTCCCTTGCAAAATTATTCACTAATTTAGCGTACATATTAAGGTTAATCGGTTTTTCTTTATCACTATAATTTATTCCAAAACCTCCACCTAAATCTACGTATTTAATATTCAGTTTTAATTCTTTAATTAAGTTATTCATTACATTAAGTGTTTTTTTGAATGGCCCATCATTTAAGATTTGGCTTCCTATATGAACACTTAATGCTTCTAGTTTAATATTCTTATACCTATCCATCTCTTTAAGAAAAGATTTAAAATTTTTTATTGATAAACCAAACTTATTATCTGACTTTCCTGTAGATATATTTTTATGCGTTTTTGCATCCACATTTGGATTTAATCTGAATCCTATATCAACTTTTTTCTTTAATCTTTTTGCTAAAGTATTAATTAACTTTGCTTCACTCTCAGACTCACAGTTTATTAATAAAATTTTTTTATTAATTGCAATTTTTAATTCCTCTTCTGATTTACCAACTCCTGAAAAAACAATTTTTTTTGGTTTAATCCCAGCTTTCAAAGCTTTTAAAAGTTCTCCGCCAGATACAACATCAGCTCCAGCTCCAAGTTTTCCTAAAACTTTTAAAATATGTGTATTACTGTTAGATTTTGCAGCAAAGCAAACTAAAGGATTTGTTTTTTTAAATGTTTTAACAAAATTAAAGTAGTTAGAAACAATCTGACTTTCTGAATAAATATAAAAAGGAGTTTTATTTTTTTTCAAAAAATTCTGGATTGATACTCTTTCAAGAAATAAATTTTTGCCTACGTATCTTAAATTTTGCATAAAATTACAATATTATTTTTGTATAATTAAATTTTCCTTGAAATTTAGGCTCTGATTTTTTTCCACATCCTGATAGAGTTAAAATTATTATGCAGATTGATACCAATATTTTCATTTAACTTCCTTTTTACATTTTCTAATCATCATTTTAACATTTGCAGTAGAAGTTCCCCCATATGATTTTTTTGAGTTCATAGAATTGTTTACGTCAAATATCTTTAATACTTTCTTATCTATATTTTTGTAAATTTTCATTATTTCTTGAAAAGATAAATCAATTAATAGTTTATTTTTTTTTCTCAGCATAATTTACTAATTTTGCCGCAATCACATAAGCCTCTCTAAAAGTAAGTTTTTTTTCTTTTACTAAATAATCAGCAAAATCAGTAGCCGTTGTATAACCTTCATTTGCCATTTTTAACATATTTTTTTTATTCGGTTTGACTGAATTGATCAACTCAAGACTTAAAATTAAAGAATCATTTAGAGTGTCATATCCATCGAAGACTAGTTTTTTGTCATCTTGAAGATCTTTAAAATAGGACATCGGAAGCCCCTTCATTATAGTAAGTATTGAATTTAGATTACCGTAGTTCAAACTTACTCTACCTCTGATTAATTCGGCAGGATCAGGATTTTTCTTTTGTGGCATAATTGATGAGCCTGTCAACATGTTGTCGTCAAAAGAAATCAAATTAAATGCATTTGAATTATAAATTATAAAATCTTCGGCTAGTCTTGATAAATGCATTGCACATAAAGCAGAGGCATATAAAAAATCTACTGCAAAATCTCTGTCAGCAACAGAGTCTATTGAATTATCAGTTGGTTTTTTAAAACCAAGTTGTCTAGAGGTGTAATTTCTATCTATTTTATAAGAAGTACCTGCAAGTGCAGCTGAACCTAATGGACACTCATCTAAAAGTTTAATATTATTTTCAAATCTTTTTATATCTCTTTTAAACATTTCAAAATAAGAGAGCAAATAATGTGCAAATGAAATAGGTTGCGCGTTTTTAAGATGTGTTAATCCAGGCATTACAGTATCAATATTTTTCTCTGCTTTTTTAATTAAAATTTTCATTAAAGAATTAATGTTACCTATAGTTTCTTTTGATGATTTTTTTATCCATAATTTGAAATCTGTAACAACTTGATCATTTCTTGATCTGGCTGTGTGCAAAAAGCCCGCTGTTGGACCAATTAACTCGTATAATTTTTTTTCTATATTTAAATGAATATCTTCAAATTTCTCTTTAAATTTGAAGTTTCCTTTATCTATCTGCGATTTTATCTTTTTAAGCCCATTGATAATTTTAGTTCCTACTTTACTAGTTACTATTTTTTGTTTCACTAGCATTCTGGTATGAATAATCGACGCAGCTATGTCTTGCTCATATAGTCTTTTATCAACACCAATAGATGAACCTATTTTTTGAAAAGCTACCGAAGTCTTTCCTTTAAGTCTATTTGCCCAAACAGTTTTATTTCTCATTTTACTATGCTATTTACAATTTAAATTAATATGAAAATTAGTAAATCTTTTATAATCTATATTCACATAATAGTTTTATCTCTCCTAAGTCAAAATCTAATTGGAGCGGAAGATTTTTCAAAAAACGTTATTATCCATGAAAAACCTCTAGTTATTAGCGAACTAAAATTTAAAGATGCAAATCTTCAAGACGTTGATTTAAAGAACAAAAGAGGCAAGATCATGATAATTAATTTTTGGGCCACATGGTGCGCACCTTGTCGAAAAGAAATGCCCTCTTTAGAAAAGCTAGGTGTCAAGTTACCAGAAATTGATATTTTTGCAGTGAATATGGAAAAACCAAATAATATAAAAGTAGATAAATTTTTCAAAGATATAGGAGTAAAAGATCTCAAAACTTACTACGATCCTGAATTAAGATTAGTAAAAGGTTTCAAATTAAGAGGTTTACCCACAAGCATATTGATTAACAAAGAGGGAAAAGAATTTGGAAAAGTAATTGGTGAAATTGACTTCGCTAGTGATGAATTTATTAATTTTTTAAGAAAATATATTTAGTCTTTAAAAAAATAGGCAAGTAAAACCAAAACTATAATTGCAATAAATTGGAGTAATACTCTTAACTGCATAAGTTTATTTGAATATTTTTTACTAGTACTTCCACCTTTAAATAAAGTATAAATACCCAATATTAACACTATGGCAACTGCACCTAATAAAGTAAATCCTATGAAGTTAAATAAAAATTCCGACATTAATATTTTATCTATATGACCTTTTCATTAAATACAATTATTTTAGAGCCGCTTTCTAAAGAAAAGCCAAAGAATGCAGTAATTCTTTGCCACGGTTATGGTGGAGACGGTAAAGATATTTCAATTTTAGCCAGCTATTGGAGAGCACATTTGCCTGACACTATTATAATTTGTCCAGACGCTCCTGAAAAATGTGCAGCAAGCCCGACAGGATTTCAATGGTTTGATCTAATGGATCAAACTCCTGAACAAATTTTATCAAAATCTTTAGTAGCTGAAAATAAACTTAATAAATTAATAGATGAAGTTAAGGAAAAATATAATTTAAAAGCTAATGAAATTATCATAGGAGGTTTTAGCCAAGGTTGTATGATCACTTTACAAACTGGAATTAAGAGAAGAGATACTATAAACTCAGTTATTGGATATTCTGGAAGAATTATAAGTACAGAACACCTCTCTAAAAATATAATTTCCAGACCCAACATTATCTTAATGCATGGAGATCTTGACCAAGTTGTTCCAATAGAATCAATTCTTGAAGCAAAAGAATTTTTTGTAAAAAATAATTACGAAATTGAAACAAAAATATTTAAACAGTGTGAACATCGTATACCAACCGAGGGGTCAAGTTTGGGTCTTCAATTCATTAAAAAACATTTTAATTAATAAGTATTTTACCTGGTACATAATTATAACTTGATAAAATTTTTCTTATCAGTTAGCTTTAGTTATGATTATTTCTTCTGCAGAAAAAGTTCCGTTAGAAAAATGTCCAGCATTGGTTCTTAATGCTGATTTTAGACCTTTGAGTTATTATCCCCTTTCAATATGGTGCTGGCAAGATGCAGTTAAATCAGTTTTTTTAGATAGAGTAAGTATTGTTTCGAATTACAAAAGAAAAATTAGAAGTCCATCTTTTGAAATGAATTTACCAAGTGTAATAGCTTTAAAAAATTTTATACAACCATCAAAAAATCCAAACTTTACAAGATTTAACGTTTTTTTGAGAGACAAGTTTGCTTGTCAGTACTGTGGAGATAAAAAAGATTTAACTTTTGATCACCTTCTTCCAAAATCCAAAGGGGGTCTTACAGACTGGAACAACGTAGTTACAGCTTGTTCTAGTTGTAACGTTAAAAAAAGGTGGTAAACTTTATAAAGACTGTGATTTAAAATTAACCAATAAGCCTTACGCTCCTACTGTAGAAGACCTTCACAGAAATGGTAGAAATTTTCCGCCTAATTTTTTACACGAAAGTTGGATGGACTATCTTTATTGGGATATCGAATTAGAACCGTAATTAAATTTTTTCAGAAATTGTGATTGCTATTCTTGATGAAGTTTTGATAACTTTATCTAACACCCCAAATAAACCTTTTTTTGTTGCACCATTGTCATAAGCTATATCTTTATGATCAAGTTCATCTTGTCTAAACTTCATTATTTTCTTTTTCAATTCCTCTTCATCTTTTCCAAGTTTATATGTTTGGTCTTTGTAATGCCCGTCGATTACTTCTTCAACAGAGGCAGTACATAACATAGCCGCTCTCTCACCGAGCATCGCAGTTCCAAAACCTAAAGTAACTCCCATTAAATCCCAGAGAGGTAAAAGTTTAGTTGGCTGAATATTTCTTTTTTTAATTTCTTTATCAAAGTATTCGTAATGCTCTCTTTCGTGCTCTTTCATTTCCTCAATTTTTCTTTTTAAAGAAGCATTTTGTTTGAAAGTTTTTAGAGCAAGTAATTGACCTTCGTAAATTTTGATAGCACCACGTTCTCCGGCATGATCTACTCTTATAATTTCTTCTAAAGTTTTTTTATTTGTTTTTTCCATAATTTTTAATTACCTTAATCATAATACCACTTAACAGTATCGATATAACTGTATTTATTGTAGCAAGAGAAAATCCAAAAAACCTAAAAGTTACGTCTTTACAGCTTATTGGAGTCTTATTTTGAAGTTGTTTTAATAAATCCTCTTTAGACATGTTTGCACTAGATGAACTTAAATCGCACACAAAAGACTCGTTAAAAAATCCTTGTTCAATCCCTACATGGTAAAAAGAAACTACTGAACCAAAAATAAAAAATAATAGCACAATAACAGCAATTACTTTTTCAAATTTATTAAGTATAAATATTAACGAAATAAGTATTAAAGAAGCTAAATAAGGAATTCTTTCAATTAAACATAAATTACAAGGTTCATGTTCTAATATGTATTGAACGAAATAAGCTATAGCTAAAGATAAAAAACTAAAGGCTAATATACCGTTTAAAACTAATTTATTGTTGCTCAACATTAAGTGAAAATTATATAAAGGACGACAGCTAAAACCACAATAAAAATTCCAGTTAAAGTAAACCACAGTGCACCTCTTTTCTCAATGAATTCACCAAATTTTTTACCAAAAAGAAATGTTAAATAAGAAACCAAGAAAAATCTTAGCCCTCTAGTAAATAAACATATGAAGAAAAATACTGGAAGATTATATGCGATCACTCCACTCGTAATAGTAAAAACTTTAAAAGGAAGCGGGGTAAAGCCAGCTAAAAACATAATTCCAAGCCAAGCTAAAAATCCCCCTTTTGTAGACATCTTATCTTGCATCTCAAAAACTTTTTCCTCGTAACCATAAAATTCAATAATAACCATTGAGGCATCTAAAAAGAAAACTCCAAGCATATATCCAAACAAGCCTCCTAAAACAGAGCCTGTCGTAGCGATAAGAAATATTTTAAGATAATCCTCTCTCTTGGCCACTACCATTGGAACAATCATTAAGTCGGGTGGAACTGGAAAAAAGAAACTTTCGATAAATGCCACAAAACCTAATAAAGGCTTTGAAAATTTATGTCTAGCAAGCTCAACACATCTATCGTATAATTTTTTTAAAATCATGAATTTAAAATGCACAATCCTTAGGTATCTGGCAAGTTTATTATTATCTACAGTTGCCATTTATTCAATAGTTATAGTTGCAGGAATGTTTGGTGCTGATTACGGATTTTCACCAGAGGGGACATTTATTATTTGGATTTTGATGGCTATTTTAATCAATCAAAGCGTAACGTGGAAAAAATAAATGTCTAAGCCAATAGATCTAAGAACTGTAAACATTTTCGAGCCTTTAAAAAAAAAACCATCTTTTGAAAACAAAATTTTTAATACATTAAATGCTGATGAGGTTTATGATATTTTATCCAGTCATTCTAATGAAACGGTAAATTTGTGGTTTAAATTGCAGCAATCATGGTGCAATAACGCTTATAGAACGTTTAAAGATTATGATAGTTACTTAATTTTAGTTTATCTAATTAACACTGTATTTCAAAAATATTCAGATCGTTTTCAGTATTTATCCTATACAGAATTTTATGAAAAAAATGAACTTTTGATTGATAAAATTAACTTAATTGAAATTTCAAAAGAATTAAATATTCCGAAGGAAACTATAAGAAGAAAAGTAAATTTTTTACAAAATCAAAATATTATATATAGAAAAGGAAAATCAATTTTTTTCAATAGAAAGATAACAGAACTTCAAAGACCAGCAAATTCAAAAAGATTTATGGCTAGTTTTTTAGAAAAGACTAGTCAAATTCTCTCAAAAGAATCTTGGTTTGGTAGAGCATTTTCAAAAGAAGAAATAGTAGAATTCATTGATAAATATTTTACAATATGCTGGCAACATTGGTTTAGAATGCAAATTCCTTTTTTAGTAAGACATAGATCTTTTTTCGGTGACTTAGAGACCTGGAATGTATGGGGTGCAATAGGTATCTCACAATTTACAGATTATTCAAAACAAGTAAAAGGCAGAGTTGTTGAGGATCCTAGAACTTATGCAGACCTATACTTGCACCTTTTAAGACATACTCCTAAAAATGGAATAAACGCCTCTTCTATTTCAGAAATTTCAACAATACCAAGAGCTACAGTAATTAGAAAATTAAAGTATCTTATAAAAGAAAAGTTAGTAACGAAAAATAAAAAGCTAGAATATATGCTTTTACCGTCTCCCAAAAATATCAAATCCTTCGAACAAAATTACATGCATAACCAAAAGAATAAAGCTGGTTTCGTAACTACAATTTTTGACCTCATGAAAAACTCTTCCTTTAGAGTAGAATAGGAACTAATAAAATTATGGAAATCGTAACTACAATTGCACCCGTATGTCTTGCCGTAATAATGTTCGGTTTAGGTCTTGGCCTAACGATTGGAGATTTTACAAGGGTCTTAAAAAACCCTAGAGATTTTTTTGTAGGTTTTTTATGTCAGGTTATTTTGCTTCCAATAATTGCTTTTATTTTAATTAGTATTATTTCACTTCCACCAGAAATAGCTTTAGGAGTTATGGTAATAGCTGCAGCACCAGGAGGAGTAACCTCTAATATTCTTACTAAGTTTGCCGATGGAGATGTTGCT
>MDTB01013097.1_pt1 | contig 11905 bp, 12 predicted proteins | sample 811161 | NCBI WGS metagenome assembly MDTB01 (sample SAMN05326650, study PRJNA326480) | marine metagenome | isolation source: seawater | place: Mediterranean Sea | collected 2009 | reverse complement strand
TTTGATAACCTGTACATCTACAGATATTACCTTCAAGCCATTCTCTTATTTCTTGATCGCTAGGATTTTTCTTCGTTTGTAATAAATCAACTGCACTCATAACCATTCCTGGTGTACAAAATCCACATTGTAATCCATGTGTTTTTTTAAATGCTGCTTGCATTGGATGAAGTTTTCCATCTTTTGCTAATCCCTCAATTGTAGTTACTTTAGATCCATCAATATCTGCTGCCAATGTCGAGCAGCTTTTTATTGATTTACCATTGACATGAACTACACAAGCTCCACATTGACTAGTATCACAACCAACATGTGTGCCTGTTAAATTTAAATTATCTCTTAAAAAAACTGATAAAAGTGTATGGTCTGCAACCTCTTTGCTGACCTTTTTGCCATTTACCTCTAGTGTTACTTTTGTCATCAAGCGTCTCCTTCCTGATTAGATGATAAGTACACCACAAGTAATTTTGAGAAGCAATTATTAATTTTTTAAAATTTCTACTTCTACTAGAAATCTAATTTCTATTTATTTATATTTTTCTGAGTTTTTTAAAAAAATGAATAAATCAAAATTGCCATGAAAGCAACTACACCAGCATAGATTAAAATTTTCTGATTTTGTTTTTTAGGTTTAGTTTCAACTGTTTGATCAATTTTCTCCTCAGATGATTTCTCTACAGATAAACTGTCTTCAGTTGAAATTAATTCTGAAAATTTTCCAAAAAATATATCTGCCATTTTTTTTGCTGTCATATCTATCAACCTAGATCCTACTTGTGCAATCTTTCCTCCAACATTAGCTTCAACTTCGTAAATGAGATTAGTTCCATTTTCATGGTCTTCTAATTGTACAATTGCCTCTCCTGAAGCAAAGCCTACCGGAGAATTGCCTGAACCAATTATCTTATAGCTGTTTGGGGGATTTAAATCAGAGAGTTCAATGTCGCCAGTAAAACTTGCATTGAAGGGGCCAATTTTATTTGTCGCTTTTGCAGTAAATTCTGTATCTGAATTTTTAGTAAATTCATCACATCCTGGAATAGCTTGTTTTAATATTTCAGGATTGTTCAAAGCTTTCCAAACTTTGTTTTTATTTAAATTTATTAAATATGAACCTTTTAATTTCATTAATTTTTAAAATTATAATTAAATTTGTACATTTTTCTATAAATTTCTAAATTTAGTTTTATATTTTTGTGTTTGATGAAAATTTATTTCATCACTATAGTTTATTAACCCATAAAGATTATCTAGATCAAGAGGTAAATTTATTTTTAATACATCAAAAATTTTTAGTATAGGAATGATGAAAAATAAAGGAATTGGCATTGTGGCCTTATTATTTGAAATTATTGTTATCAAATTTTTAAATGTAATTGGATCACATGTACATGGATATAAAATTTTTGAATAATCGACACTATTATCATTGTAAACTTCTAAGATAAAATCAAATAAGTCATCATAATTTGTTAAGTGTAAATTGAAATTACCTTTTCCAATCATTGGAATAATTGGAAATATATTACAAATCTGCTCAATTTTTTTTATTATTTTTGAATTTGATCCAAAAAATAAACCTGGCCTCAAATTTATTACATTGTAAATCTTTGAATCCTCCTCTATTTTAAATTTTGTTCTACCGTATACAGATTTTGAATTTTTAAATGCACTGATTGTAGAAATATTAATTATTTTTTTTACATTCATATCTCTAGCTTTTTTAAAAAGTTTTGAAGATCCTATGATATTAAAATTTTTATCAAATTTTTTTTCTTTAATCTTAAAATCATAAGATGTGTGAATTAATAAACTACAATTTTCAAAAATTGTATTTTTAATTTTATCTATCTCATTTAGTTTAAATTGAATTTGATTATCATCGTTTGAACTGGATAGTTCCAAGACATCCCATCCTAAATTCTTAAATTTAGAAACAAGGTAAGATCCTAAATATCCATTTGAGCCTGTAATTATACATTTTTTCATATTATGATATTTTTTTATGTTTTTTGTTATCTAGGATCATCCTTAAAACGTTATTCAAAGAAAAAATAGTAATTGGTGATGTGTCAATTTCATTCAATACTGAAGAGTCAGTTACAAATATATTCTTTGTATTATTTAGTTTTCCATATTTATCAACACCTAAAGGTAAAACTTTATTTCTAGTCATTGGAATTGATGCTCCTAGGTGATTAGAAGCACCTATTTGATTAAAAAAAACTTTTTTAATTTCCAGATGATTGTTTTTTTTGTTAAATATATTTATTTCTTTTATTAATTTTCCTTCATTAAAATGATTGTTTTTTATTCCTAAGATATCTATTTGATTATTTTTTTTACTTATTTGAATTTTGCCTGAATATTCTTGATTTAAATAACATTGAGCAACGAAGTATCTTCCCTTTTTCTTATCCTCTGAATTTTTTAAATAATCTTTAAAAAAAAGATTCAATACATTTTTTAGTGAATATAACTGACATGAAAAATCAATTTTATTTAAATTGATCTTAAAAAATCTTGTTTTTATATTTCTTTTTAATTTTATTAAAGCATAAAAATGTTGAGTTTCTTTCAAATAAATTTTTCTTATATTTTTAAAAGAATTCAAAATAAGTTTTGAAGTTTCTACTGGGCCACAAGAAATGAATAAATTTTTAAATTTTATTTTTTTATTTTTTTTTTTCAAAAAATCATAAACCTCAATAGTTGAATTTTTAGCATCTATCTTTTTGACAAAGTTATTATTTAAAAATGAAACTTTTTTTATTTTTAAAAATTTTTTTAAATTTGACACACTTTTTTTAGAGACATCATAATTTTTTTCAGAAAAAAAAGGGTCTTTTGTCTTTTTTTCTAAAAAAAATTTTTTTGAATTAATTCCCAATAATTTTAACAATTTCTTGAATGATTGACTATTTTTAAGAAATTCTTTTTTTTTTAATAGATAATATTTAAGATCATAATCATTGATATTACCTATAACACCACCCCAAAAATTTGATTGACCACCATCCAAATGTGAAATTAGATATTTGCAATTACTTACCCGAGATTTGTTGATCTTTTTAATTATATTTGTCAAAGTTTGGGAATTATTTAAAATTTCACCTTCTTTCTTAAAAATCAAACTTAATAAAGATTTATTTTTTTTTTTAATTTTATCAGCAGGTGAAATAACTGTAGATTTAATTCCTTTTTTATTGAGAGCATAAGCAACAGTAAGACCTGAAAATCCTGATCCAATGATATAATTCATTATTTTTGTTTGGAGTTTTGTCTAATTAAATCTAATAAGAAACCAAAAAACAAAGATATAAAAGCAACAATTACTGAACTTGCCATTATCATCATAAACAAAATCGATTTTATATAAATGCTTAAAATTAAAAAAATTAAAGAGATAAATATAAAAAATATAAAAAATAACAAAAATAATTTTAAAGGATTATAATATATAATAGCCTCTACAATATATTGAAGTGTTCTTAAAGAATCTCTAAATATTCTAACATGGCTGTTACCTTGCCTAGCGTCATATTCTATAGACTCATACTTAACAAATTTAGCATTCAACATATAAGCTAATGTTAAAGAAGTTGTAAAACTAAAAGTGTTACAGAGTTGTTGCAAAAAATTTGAAACTGTTTTTTTTGAAAAGACTCTCATTCCAGAGTTAATATCAACTATGGTTCGGCCTGTTGTCCATTCCACTAAAAATTTTAATAATTTTCTAAAGATAAATTTTGCAAAAGAACCATCATATTCTTTTCCTTTTCTTGCTCCTACAACCATATCTAATCCATTACCTAAATCAAAACTATCTTCATAAATTTTAATTAGTTCCGGTATATGCTTTGGAGGATATGATCCATCAATATCAGATATTACAATTGTATCGAATTTCGCATTTTTAATTCCTGTTTTTAAAGCAGCACCATAACCCAAATTATGTGGATGAGAGATCACATTAATATCTAAGGATTTTAATTTTTCCTTTGAGCTATCAGTAGAGCCATCATCTATAACGATAATTTCATATTCTTTATTAGTTTTAATAATTTCCTCTTTTATTTTTAAAACATTGCTCTCAATCGATTTTTCTTCATTATAACAAGGTAGAATAATTGAAATCATAATTTATTATCTAGATTATTATTTATAACCCATTGACTCAAAGAAATTAAATTAAAAATTTTGTAAGTTTGGTCAATTTTCATGTTTTGATGACTATCCCAAATATTAATTAATTCATCATAATTGAATAAAGTTTTCATAAAGTTAGTGCTTAATAAATCATGTGACATGTCTTTAAATTGCTTATGATTTATTAACCAAAGTCCTATTGGAGTGTTAAAACCACTTTTCTTTTTTTTAAGTAAACTATTAGGCAAACTAGACTTAATAATTTGTCTCAAGATTTTTTTTCTTTCAAAAATATTGATTTTATACTTAATTGGTAAAGAACATGCGTATTCAACTAATCTACTATCAAGAAAGGGTAGTCTTGATTCTTGAGAGTTATACATTGTTGATCTATCGACTTTATATAAAATATCATTTGGCAACCATGTTTTGAAATCTATATACATATATTGATCTAAATAGTGTAAATCTTTTACTTTTTGAGTTTGTCTGTCTACATAATCTAGAAAATTATAATTTATTGAATCTTTATCAAATTTATTAAATAAATTCTTTTTTTCTTCATAAGAAAAAATTTCTCTCCAAAGAATATGAGAATGATGATCTTTAAAATGTAAACCGTTAACAAATTTATTTATTTTATAGTCCATTCCAATCTTTTCTAATTTTGTTGTAAAAAGTTTATTTGGAATCTCTTTCAAGAAATTGGATTTAAGATTAATTTGTGGAAAAAATTTTCTATAAATATCTGCTATATATGTATCATAACCACCAAAAAGCTCATCAGCCCCATCTCCAGATAAAACAACTTTAGATTTTTTTTTAGAATATTTTGACAGATAATATGTTGAGACAAAGGAAGTATCTGACATTGGTTGATCCATCGCATCAATAATTTTAGAAAATTCATTAGTTAAATCATCATTAATAGGAACTTCATAATGATTCAGATTTATATTTAAATAATCAGCAATAATTTTTGCATCAACTGACTCATTAAAATTTTTTTCTTTAAATAAAATATTGTGAGCTGACATTATATGATTATCAATTTTCTTCAATTTTAATGAAATTGCACTTGAGTCCACTCCTCCAGATAGAAATACTCCATTTTCAACATCACTAAACATTTTTTGCTTAATAGATTTTTCAAGCAAAAAATCTATTTTTTCAGATGCTTGGTTAAAGCTGTCATTTGTTTTCTTTTTAAAATATTCCTCAAGAAACCAGTATTTTTTAATTAAAATTTCATTTTTAAAATTTTTTGAATTTAAAATTATATAGCTTGCAGGATTTAAAGATTTAATCTCATTAAAAAATGTTTTGTTGTCTATTAAATAATTCAAAGAAAGATATTGATTAATACTATCCGCACTTAATCTAAGCTCTTTTTTGATTTCTTCTACTTGCAGAAAAGATTTAACCTCAGATGAAAATATAAATCCATGTTTTTTAGAAAAATAATAGAATAATGGTTTTTCTCCAAATTTATCTCTTCCAATGAATAATTGTTTTTTTTTATCATCCCAAATACAAAAAACAAACATGCCTTCTAACTTATTTAAACATTCAGTGCCCCATTGACTATAAGATTTTAAAATGACTTCTGTATCACCTTCTGTCTCAAATCTATGACCCATAGATTTTAGATCAGACTTTAATTCTTTAAAATTATAAATTTCTCCATTGAAAATAATAATATTTTTATTCTTATCATCTTTCATGGGTTGCTTGGAGTTTTGAAGATCAATTATTGATAATCTATTATGTCCTAAAGAAATATTTTCATTTTGGAAAAAACCGTTATCATCAGGACCTCTGTGTGATAAAGATTTTGTCATTAACTCTACAATTTGAATTGAAGGTTTTTTTTCAAAATTACAAATACCTGAAATACTACACATATTAATCTTTATTTAATTTTACAATATAGTACCCTTTATTAATTTCTATATCGAACGTATTAAAATTTTCAGAGGATTGAGTACAGGGAGCTTTGTTATATAAACATAAAATTTTTCTTTGGGATGAGTAAAAATTTTTTTCATTGATATAATAAATATTAAGTATTTCATTTTTATTAATTTTTTTAAATTCAATTGGTAAATTTTGTAATTTATTTGAGCCAGAAATTTTAAAATAATTATCATAAATTCTAGGCCATGGTGATTGATTGTAGTCTGCTGTATAATTTTTAACTATCCTATTGATATTTTTTACAAGAAAGAGGGTTGATAAAATTATCAAAAATACTCCTAATATTTTACTACTTTTTTTTATTGAAGATTTATTAGAAGAAAAACTGATGATCGGTAAAAAAAGGCAGTAAATAAAAATTGCCAAATATGAAGTTCCATATCTTCCTAGTGGAAATTTATATATCATTAAAAACAAACCAATTGATGATAAAATAGAAAGCGTTTTATATCTTTCATCTATTAGCGAACCATAAAAATCTTTTTTATTGTCTTTAAAAAGATACAGGCACAAGCTTATAACAAATAAATATAATATAAAAATATCAATTTTTTTTTTAAAAGTATGTGAATGTTTGGAAATATAATCTTTATTTAACCAATTAAAATTTTTTAAATAATTTTGCTTTTCTTCTGCTTTGTGTTCATAATTTATATAATCAACATTTTTAATAATATCTTCCCATCCTTTTGCGTGTAATTCAGAAAATTCACTAGAGTTTCTTGCTGCTATTCTAAATTTTGCATCATCAGAGTACCAAGATAAGTTACCAAAACACGTAATACTGATTGGGTAGATTGCACAACCGGTTACCAAAATGTTTTTTAACATCCAAAAAAGTAGAAAAAATAAAGAAAAAATTGGAAATGAACTTAATGATATAAAATGTTTCTTTTTAATCCAAATATAAATAGTTAAAAGTATAAATATAATTAAAAAAGGTCTGTTTAAAAAACAAAACAAGGAAATTAATGAAAATAATTTAAAATTTTCTTTGTTTTGCAAAGAAAAATCTTTTTTTATAAATAACGATAGTAAATAAAATGCATACAAATGACCAGGCGTATCATTCCCATAATCACTGTATCTGTTCATCTCAATTAAAAAATATGAGGCTAAAGTAAAAATAAATAACTTATTAAAGAAATCCTCATCACTTTTGGAAAAAAAATTTCTTAAACAATAATCAATAAAATAAACACCTAATAATGCATGCGGAATCGTTACACCCAGGTCTTTAAAAAGATAATTATTAAAAATTGCGGAAATATATTGGAAAATTGATGTGGCTCCAAATAATGGATTAAAATTTGCTGAACCAATTATTATTTTAAAATCATTTAAAATCCTAACAAAAGGTAAATGATATATTCCTGCATCGGGCCTATTGACGTTATCAAAAGAAATAAAAATTGTTCCAATTGCTGAAATTACTAAAGAGTGAAAGATTATTTTTTTTAGTAATTCTATTTCTTTTTTTTTATATATTCTAATAAAGAAGATAAACGGAAAGATGAAAAGAATACTTGCAACTAATTGATCTATTTTTAAAAAAAAATTCAATAATAAACTTAAAAAACTTATAAAGATTAGACCGATTAAGCCCTCTTCTGATAATGAAAATTTATAATCATTTTTTTTTTTATAGATTATATTTAAAAAGATGTTCCCAACCGAATATGTTAATATTGATGCAATAAAAAAGAATAGATAAATAGTTATCATTATTGATTAATTTTATTGATTAAATATCATTTAAATTGTTATATTTATATTAATACTTAAATTATGGATGAAAATACTAAAAAAGAATTACAATCAGCTACTTTTGAAAGATTGGTTGAGCACCTAAGAGAGAGAAAAGATGTTCAGAATATTGATTTGATGAATCTTGCTGGATTCTGTAGAAACTGTTTATCTAGATGGTATAGAGAAGAAGGTGAAAAACAAGGTCTTACAATTTCAGATCCTGAAGCCAGAAAACATGTATATGGAATGCCTTACTCTGAATGGAAAGAAAAATATCAAAAATAATTACTTTTCTTTCAATCTAGGAAATAATTCAACAAAATTACATGGTTTATGATTAACATCTAATTGATGTTTCAAAATTTCTTCCCATGCATCAGTTACTCCCCCTGAGGATCCAGGTAATGCAAAAATATATTTACCATTAGATAATACTGCACAAGCTCTAGATTGTATTGCTGAAGTTCCAACAGTTTTCAAACTGATATTTCTAAATACTTCTCCAAATCCTGGAATATGTTTTTCTGCTACTTCATCTAATGCTTCGGGAGTTATATCTCTACCAGTAAGACCTGTCCCTCCAGTAGTGATAATTACATCTATTTCATTTTTTTTTAGCCATTCTTTTAATATAGCAACAATATCATGCTTATTATCTTTGCAAATTTTTCTATCAATTAAATTATGATTTGCATCTTTAATCTTATCTACGAGTATTTTACCAGATTTATCGTTATCAAAAGTTCTGGTATCTGTTACAGTTAATAGTGCAATATTTACTTTCATAAAAAAAATTTATTATGATTATATTATCAATATTATTTTTTGTAACAGCTATTTTATATTCTAGTGTTGGATTTGGTGGTGGGTCAACTTATTTAGCTCTTTTATTAATTTGGGAAATTCCTTACTATATTTTTCCAGTTATTGCTTTATTGTGTAATATTATAGTAGTTTCAGGAAGCTCTATAAATTATTCTCGAGCGGGTAATCATAATTTTAAGTTATTATTCCCCTTCTTAATTGGGTCTGTTCCATTTGCATTTTTTGGTGGAACTTTAAAAATTGAAAAAGAAGTATTTGAAATTCTCTTATTTTTAATTCTTTCAATCGCTGGAATATTGTTATTGTTAAATAATAAATCTTATAAAAATGATTATTTCACAATAAAAAGATTGAATTTTTTTTTTTCATTTATGATTGGTTCTGTTCTTGGTTTAATATCAGGCGTTGTTGGAATTGGTGGAGGAATTTTTTTAAGTCCCATTCTTTTTTTATTAAAAGCTGAAAAACCAAAAATTATAGCTACAACTGCATCATTATTTATATTAATTAATTCTATCTCAGGAGTTCTTGGACAGTTTTCTAAAGAAAATGTAATTAACGATTTAACTAATTATTGGGTTCTTTTTTTAAGTGTTTTCATAGGGGGGTATATAGGTAATTATTTAAATCTTAAAATCTTTTCCAATAGAACCTTAACAATTTTGACGTCACTATTAGTTATTTTCGTAGCTATGAGAATGGCTTTTAAAATTTTTCTCTAAAAAATTAGATTAATTTAAGGTAAAATAATCATTTATGAAAAACCTCAATGATCTAACTGTAATTATTCTAACTTACAATACGCCAGAAAAAATTCTTTTGGACTGTTTAAAGACTGTAGATAAAAACGTAAAAACTTTAATAGTTGAAAACTCAAGCTTTTTTGAACATAACGATTTAGTTACAAAAAACTTTTCTAATATTGAGGTAATTTGTACTGGTGAAAATTTAGGATATGGAAAAGGTAATAATTTTGGTATTAAACATGCAACAACCGATTACGTGCTTATACTTAATCCTGATGTTATTTGTGATCATAATTTTTTTTCAAATATTGTTGAAGTAACAAATGAGGTTGAAGATTTTTCAATAATTGGTTGTCAATATTTAAACGATAAAGTTTTTATGCCGGCTGGTTTTTTTAATAGAGCAAAGAATAAAGAATTTTCTAAAAAATTTAAAAATAAAGAAATTGAAAAACTTTCAAGAGTTGAATGGGTTACGGGTTGTTCAATTTTGATAAATTTAAAAGAATTTAAGGATAAAAAAATATTTGATGAAAATTTTTTCCTTTATTTTGAAGAATTTGATTTATGTAAATCGTTATCTATAATTGATAAAAAAGTGTTCACTTCTAATAAATTAAAAGTACACCACTTAGGTTTTCAGAGCTCCATTAATGAAAATCATACAGAAAATTTAAAAAAAATTAATATAAAAAATTGGCATTATATGTGGTCAAGTTTTTATTTTTATAAAAAGAATTATAATTTTTTATATGCAATATTTAAACTTTCAGGAAAATTTGTTAAATCTTTTTTTAAGATGATATTTTACACAATTACCTTTCAAAAAGAAAATAAAGATAAATATCTTTTTAGATTTTTAGGATTATTAAATTCTATTTTAGGAAAACCTTCAAAATTTAGAGATTAAACTCTATCAGCTTTTTTTACAAAATAAATTCCAATAACAACAGCTATTAAAGAAATTAAAACTTTAATAGTTATAAGTTCTTTTAAAAATATATAACTTAATATTGTTCCAAAAATAGGAATTAAATAAGATACTTGGGATTGAAAAATTAAACCATTTTTTATTAAAATTCTAAATCTTAATAACCAAGCAATTCCAGTTGAAACTAATCCAAGATAAATAACTGAAATAGTAGAGTCTAATCTTGGAATTGTTTCCCACGGTTGTTCAATAAAGCTAACAAGGGGTATTAAAATAATTGTAGCCCAGATTAATATTGAACCTGTCACATTTTCATTCTTCTTTTTGCTTATTTTCAAAGTTAAAACTCCCCCTATAACATAACAAGTAGAACCTAATAAAATCAATAATGCTGAGTTAAAGTTATTCTCATCTATTAATAAATTATCTGAAAATAAAAAAACTATCCCAGAGAATCCAATTAATATTCCTATAGTTTTAATAAAATTAAATTTTTCATTTTTTGTGTAAAAGTGTCCAAGCACAGTTGAGCTAAGTGGAGTTGTAGACATTAAAATTGCAGCTAAATTACTTTGAACAGATTTCACTCCATATGCAATTAAAAAAAATGGGGCAACTAGATTTATAAAACCTATTAAGGCAAACCAATGCCAATCTTTTGAAAATGCCTCTATTTTAATTTTCTTAAAATAACATAGTAATAAAACAGGAATAGCTCCAAAAAAAACCCTCAAAAAAGCTATCGTCACAGGTCCAAAAGAATAAGTCGCTATTTTAATGTTAAAGAAAGCAGAAGCCCAAATTAAAGCTAAAATAGTTAATAATAAATAGTCAAATAATTTTGGTTGTTTCATTCGGTAATATCCTTAATCGATCCCCTAGTTATACTTTGTAAATCTTTAAAATTAATTTTAAAAACACAGTTAGGGTGCCCCGCAGCTGCGTATAAATCATTAAATCTATCCAAAGAATTATCAATCAATGTGATTACTTTGTTTAAATGACCTACTGGTGAAACTCCCCCGATAGTATAACCAGTAATATTTTTTACATCATCGGCGGATGCCATAGAAACATTCTTTTTTTTTAATATTTTTTTAATCTTATTAAGAGAAGCTTTTCGATCTCCTGCAACTAGATTTAAAGTGAAAGTATTATCAGTCTTAAAAAGTAAACTTTTTACAATTGCACCAACCTCACAACCTAAAGATGCAGCCGCCTCTTGAGCAGTTCTTGCAGAAGAATTTAATGTGATTACATTGAGATTAGGGTCAAATTCTTTTAATGATTTCTCTGCTCTTTTAACAGACTCTTTGTCTAATAAACTCATTATTCAACTTAAAATTGTTAGTTATTTTGTACTTTTAATTATACACTTATGTAAAAATTGCATACGTGCTATTAAGTAAAAGAACATTGTTTATCAGTCTTTATTTGGTATTACAACGTCCAGAATTGCAAAGGAGATAATTATGAGTGCTAACGATGTTTTAAAATTTATAAAAGATAAAGAAGTTGAATTTGTTGA
>MDTB01168790.1_pt1 | contig 11906 bp, 12 predicted proteins | sample 811161 | NCBI WGS metagenome assembly MDTB01 (sample SAMN05326650, study PRJNA326480) | marine metagenome | isolation source: seawater | place: Mediterranean Sea | collected 2009 | reverse complement strand
TGGAACCATAGGTTTAGGAATTTTTTTTGTATATTCCGAAAGTCTACTACCTTTACCACCAGCTAAAATGACAACTTTCATTTATTTCAAATCGTTATTTTTAAAAATTTTTGTAAAATTGGATTCAACTTATATCTAAGGTTTCCAAAAAAGTAGTTTTTTTTTTCTATCTTAAAAACATCCTTAATCCTGTAAGTCATTAAATTGTATACAAGTACAATCCTGTTAGATATACCGTCTCCCTGGTAAGAGTGCCAAGTTGATCTCTCGGTTCTAGAAAAAAACACTGCTCGATTAATTTTCCAGTCTACCATTTCTTTTTTGCTAGTATCATTTTTATTTTCATAAAAAATTGTTCCTGAGTTATTTTTTGGTTTTAGGTAGACTACTCCACTCAATAATTTATTTGGTATATCATCATGAATTGGAAAAACAAAATTTGCTCCAGTTTCAATTATATGAAATTCCGAATAATCGTAGAGTTTTAATTTTTCTGGATTAAGCTTTTTAAGAATATCTACCGCCTTGGGATGATAACTCTTATTAATCTCTTTCAATAATTCCTCGTTAATACAGGTTTTTTTATAAACCTTCTCATCTTTAATTTGATTGTGATAAACTTTAATTTGATTTGCTTTAATCTTGTCTAGTTTTAATGAGTTTAAAGAAGCTAAGTGATTTTCTTGTAAAAAATTATCTAAGATTTCTATTTTCATTAACTTGTATTTAGTTGAAGTAATTAGTTGTATTATTTCCAAATTTAATCATTTGTCCTTTTTTTTTTAATTTATATAAATAAACGTTTTTGAATAATTGTTTATTTATAACATTTGGCCAAATTTCTTTATTGTACAAATCAATTTGAGTATTCTCAACGATATGAATAACACTTAAGTTTTTTTCTAAAGCTTCAATAACACCTCCGCCTGAACCAACAAATATTAAAACATTTTTATATTTAAAATTTTTTAAATTTTTCTGATCCCTTTTCAATTTCATAATTTTTTCAATTAATGGCTTAGCATAATTAAGTCCTAATGCTGCTGGATGTTCTTTTATTTTTAAATAGTTCAAATTTATTAATCTATTTTCTATCAACGATTCTAATGACTCTAAAATTATTTCAGGTTTTTTTAAATTTAATGGCAAATATATTATATTTTTTTTTATAACACTTTTCGATTTAAATCTTGATGAAGGTCTTAAAATTATATCTTTTTTTTTCCATCCTAAAAATTTTTCAAAACATTTTTTTTGATCTAGTCCATTCACAATTATTTTGTCTGGACTGTAACTTTTTTTTATAAGATTTGTTGGTAATGGTAATGGCGCTGCATGCATATAGCCTATAACTTTGGCTTTTAAATTTATTGATTTTACTGTCCTGATTATTTCGTTTTGAAAAGGTTGCCCTTCATAAGGTATATATATAATTTTAATATTATTTTTATAAAATTTCGTAAAATTTTTCGAAACAATCTGACCTAGATATGCATGAGAGGAAATAGAATTTAAAAAATAGTCTAATCCTAGAAAAATTTTATTAAAATTAGCTAAAATAATTTTTCCTAGATTTATTAAATTGAATGATTTCAATTTTATTGGTTGAAATAGAATAATATTTTTATCTACTTTTTTAGGAAGAATTTTATCGTTATACAATAAAAACCATAAAATTTTTTTTTTTTTTATAATTAGAATTTAGATTAAATAATCTGTCGTAAAATATACCATTTTTTTTGAAACTTTTTTTATTCGCCCAACTGACAATAATTTGACTAAAGCTTAATTTATTCTCAAATTTATGACAATAATTATTTACGTAATAAGCACTGTAAAAAATATCTTTAGAAATTATATGAATCTTTTTAATTAAATTTTCTTTAATATGTAAAAAATTTTTAATTTTTATTAATCCTATACAATTAACAACAGAAGAAAGATAAAAAATATTATTCTTTCTAATATTATATTTAGATTTACTAAATTGATTTAAATAAATCTTTGAATTTATTAGTGCTTTTTCTTGGACCTTGCCTATTTCTTCCATTTAAAGATTATTCTCCTCCTGAAATCGAAATAACCTCATTTGAAATAAACGTATTCTCACTTGAGCCTAGAAAGAAAATTACTTTAGCTATTTCTTCTGGAGAAGCCATTCTTTGTATTGGTATGAGTTTTACTCTTTTAGGAAGATTTTTTGTTTTTAAACTATTATGCAATTTAGTTTTTGTAACACCTACTCTAACAGTATTTATTAAAACGTTATTTTTAATCCACTTTTTATTGCTTGAAGGAAAAAATTCTAATGCAAATTTTGCAAGAGAATATGGAAAATTTTTTTCTCCTCCACCAAACTTTGTCCCGATAGATCCTAAGTTTACTATTCTGCCCCATTTGTTTTTGTTCATCATAAAACCCAAATTTTTATTAAATATTATACTCGGAAGTAAATTTACTTTAAAAGAGTCTATTATTTCCTTAGAACTAATTTTTTTGTAGTCTAACTCTTTAATTCTTCCTAGAGCATTAATTAAAATATCACAATTTTTAAATAATTTATTTTTGGAAAATTTATCAATATTTTCTATCTTTGTTAGAAAATTGAATTTTATTTTTTCAACTTTACTATTTTTTGTATAATAAGAAAAATTTTTGCTACCTTTATTGTAGTGAGCAATAATTTTATAATTTTTTTTCAGGTACATTTTCATAATTTCTATACCTATTTCTGAGCTTGCTCCTAAAATTAAAACTTTTTTTTCCATAGATTTAATATTTTTTTCTTATCTTGTTATTTGGCATTATATTGATTGCTCTCATCAAATCTTGATTTACATCAACTGCGAATCCTGAATTTATAGCTATAAATGTTCCAATTTTTATATCATTCTCCAAAGCCCTGATTAGCTCTATTCCTTCTGCTTTCTCATTAAAACCTAATTTCAGCTTAGAGTATTTTATGAGTATTTTAGGTTTAAATGAAACTATGGATAAATCCCGGTAATATTTAATTTTTTTTTCTTTAAAGTCAAAAGGGACAGTTGCTCTTGAAAAGTATAACACTTTACCGTTTTCGGCAAAAATTACCTTTACAAGATTTCGACTGGTAATATTGTCTTTTGCTAGCATACAAGGTACTACAATATCAAATTGTTTATTTTTCAGATGAAAATCTATAACTCTGTCAATATCTTTTGGGTCTACTAATGGTTCATCACCTTGAACATCAATAACTAATTTAGCTTTTTTAAATTTCTTTGATACTGCAGCGATACGTTCAGTTCCATTTTTATGTTTTTTTGAAGTTAATAAAGCATCGCCGCCATGCTTTCTGACCGTATTGACAATTTTCATGTCGTCAGCGCACACGATAACTTTATCAAGTTTTTTTGATAATTGAGCTCTTTTAAATGTGTGTACTATAATAGGTAAACCATCAATCTCTAACAAAGGTTTGTGTTTTAGTCTTCTAGAATTTAATCTTGAGGGAATTAATCCTATGATCATTTATTTACTATTTTTAAAAATTTTAGTCCAAGCGTCTGCGTGACTTGAGCCAATAAGGCTTCCGTTTACATCACATACATTACATGGTGAAAAATTTCTATTACTATTAATTAACATTTCTCTTACTTTCATTGATTTTTTAGAAGTCCATATTTCTAATACTGTATTTTTATTTAAATTCCCAAGTATCATTTTTTTTCCCCAGTCATGAGAACACATAAGAACATCTCCATTATAGTCGATGAAGAATGTATAACTTGGATAAGTGCACTTCGTATTTAATGCTTTTTTTAAAGGTTCAATTTTGTGTGAAGCATTTTTCATAAGCCCACCTCTATTGCTCATTGTAATCCCGTAGTCTTCCTCTGGTGGAAGATAGCGATTCCTTATTACATATTGTTTTTTATCTAGTCCTGCAGAAATACACATTTTTTCAAATTTAATCATGTCCTCTGGTCCATCATAAACACTGATTAATAAAGTTGATAGACCAGCTTCAAATAGTTTAATTAACCTTTCTTGGTTTAGAACATCTCCATTTGTAATAAGCTCAATTTTTGATTCCGGTAAAAATTTTCTTGTTGACGCAATTTGTTCGTAAGCTCGCTTATTAAGTAATGGTTCGTTAAAACCAGAATACATAATCAATCCCTTGTAATTTAAATCAGCGAGTTCTTTAACAATTTTAGTATGAAGTTCCTCAGTAATAAACTCTTTCAAATCCGGATATCCTGGGTCACTTCTTGGGCAAAAACCACATGATCTGTTACACGTTCCAGAGTCACTGATCTCTACAACTGAAGGCAATGGTGTGTTTGTGTCTTTGATATAATGCAAAGACTCGCTGACTATTTTTGATTTTCTGTTTATATTTTTATCAAAATATTTTACTGTACTCATAATCTTTCAACAATTTTGTAAACGTCTTTAAAATTACTTAATCTATTAAGCTTTTTATCTTTTATCTTACCAAAACCATAAGATGCAAAAATGAAATTAATTTTTGATTTTTTTGCTGCTTCTCTATCTGTTTTCATATCTCCTACGAAAAATACATTTTTATTCAGTATATTCAAACTTTTTAAACACTTTGTGACTTGATCAGGGTAAGGTTTACCTCTAATTCCTTTTTTGGGAGCAATTATAAAATCAAATTTTAGATTATACTTCTTCAATATTTTATTAACTCTAAGTCTATGTTTTGAAGTCCAAATACCAATTAAAAACCGTTTCGAGTCATAATTTTTGATTTTTTTTAAGACATTTGGATAAGGTTTAATCTTATGAAGATATTCTAAAGATTTTTTTTGATAATAATTTTCTATACTAGATTGATTATGTTTAATATTTAATTTTAGAAGTATTTTTTTGAACGGTAACCCAATATATTTCTTATATTGATTAAATTCTTTTTTTATTAAAAATTTTTTCATTACCTCATTCCAAGATAATTCCATATTTTTTATTGAGTTAAACAATACGCCATCAAGATCAAATAGTATTAGTTTCTTCATTTAATAAATCTTATAATAATATTTTATTTAAAACTTTTTTGTTCTTTACTAGATATTCATTTAAGTTTTGATTTTCTTGATTTAAAACTGAGACAGATTGCCTAGAGTTTATTGCAGGTAATCGATGAGAGATAAACTTAATTTTTTTTTTACTACAAAATTTTTGCAATTTTTTTTCTGCTTTACGTTTAATAATTGAATATGTTGATTTTTTATCAAAATTAATAAAATCTGTTGATGGATAGAAAAAAGAAATTTCTTTACTTTTATTTTCTTTAATTATCTTCAGGGGGATATTAATAAAAAATTTATTGAATTCCTTTATCTTGTCCTCTGAGATGTGTCTATCAAACAAAATTTTCTGTGTGGCAAAATAATAAATTCTTAACGGTGAATATTTCTTAATACAGCTTTTTAATTTTTTTAAATTTTTTGTAACATCTAATTTTATTTTTTTAATATTTTTTGCTTTTACATTAATCTTATTTTTAAAAAAAGTTCCAATGATAAAAATTTTTTTATTTTCCTTTACCATATATAAAAGATCTCTGCCCACACCTTGACTTGCTCCAATTATCAAAATATTATTTTTAATTTTATTAACAGCTTTTAAAATTGGTTTATTTGGTTTTATTTTTTTCCACCTTACTACGGGCCTAAAAATTGATGTGAAATTTATTTCGTATTTTTTGAATGAGAAATAATTTTTAATTATTGGTAGTCTTGGATCTAATAATCGAGATTTAATTTTATTATATTTATAATTTTTTTCTTTTCGACTTTCCTCTATCAATATATCATTTATTAAAGAATTTTTACCCGGATATTTTACACCAGTGTAATAACTAATTTTTTGAAATATTTTTTCAAAATCTTTTAAATTATTTACTCCTTTACTCTCTGTAAGATATAATTCAATATTTGTTATTATTTTATTTTCTTGCTTAAGTAAAAAAATATAATTTTTATTTTTTTTTTTACACTTGATATTAATCAATTTATTGTACCTTGCAGGTTTTAAAAATTTTATCTCAATTCTTTTAATTTTAATGTTTTTTTTAAAACTTATTTTTTTAAAAAAGAAAATTATTGTCAAAACTCCATGTATGATGTTTTCTCCAAATATCGAATTATAACCGTAAATTTTATCTATATGTATAGGATTAGTATCTTTGCTTTTCTTAGAAAATTTAATGCCATCTAAAAACTTTATAATAAACTGATTTTTATTTAGCTTAAAATTCATAAATTTTGATTATTTTTTTTAACTAATGAATTTTTATTTTTACTTAATAATTCTAAGCAAGATTTGAAAAAATCTTTTGATTTAACTGTAATCAATTTGTAACGTCCAAAATTAATTTCTTTGATTCTCTTTTTTGTAATAAGATACTTGTTTAATTTACTCAAATCGATTCTTGAATTTTGCGTCAATTTTCTTACATAATAATCTATATCAATATATTTTTTTTTCTTCGTTAAATAAATCTTAAAATTTTTATGATATCTATAATTTACTTTAAAAATTTCTTCAGCATAATGTGTAAACGTTATTCTGTCCAAGCTACAACCTATACAGACAATGGTTCCATTTAATTTCAAAAATCTCTCAAAAATTGAGTCGCTTCCAAAACATGTGGTAATTTTTGCTTGGTCGAAGTATTTATATTTTTTACCGTAAATAGCACAGCTAAATATAGGGTGATTAGTTCTCTTGGTGTATTTTTGGTTTCGAAAAATCTCACTAAATAGACCTGTTTCTGAAATATTTTTGTTGATATCAAACTTCTTTTCTTTACACGCTGAGTAAGTGAAAGTTGGAATGATAATATTTCCCTCTCTTCCAACATATTCTTTTAAATATTTAAAAAAATAATTTATTTTATTTCTGCTTTTTACCTTTATTTGAGCTACCGCACCAGCATCACCATGAATAAATAAAGAATCTCCAGGTTTGATGCCACATTTTAAAAAAGCTTTTTTTATATGCTTAGCTTCCACTTTTTATAAGAAATTCTTTTATATCTTTTACGGACTTTATTTTATTAAATGATTTGGTGCCAATTCTACGACCAAAAATTTTCTCTATCTCAAGTAATAAATTAAAATTTCCAAGAGAGTCCCACTCTTTAATATCACCAATTTTAAGTTTACTGATATTTTTAGAGAATTTAGATTTAGGAAATGTCTTTTTTAATGCCTCAAAAATTTTTTTATCTATTTTAAGCATACACGTTAAGATATTTTATTTTTTCTTTATCTTCATAAAGGAATAGTTCTGTTTTTTTTGGGGAATTCATTAATTTAAACATTTTTTTATTTTTAGATAAAATTCTTCCTGAAATTTTTTTAAAATTATTTTCTGTTAAAAAGTTTTTTGCAATATCATTCTTTTTTGTAGGAGTAAATTCGGCAATCAATTTGTTTATCTTATTCTTTTTTACAATCGTCAATATTTCATTTAAGATCCAGTTCTCACTATATCTTCCTAAAATTCTGCAACTTATTAGAAATGTATCTAATAATAGAATTTTTTCTGGTTTTAATTTTAAGCAAACCAAACTTATTAATCCATGATCGCCATAAATATCTTTCATATGAACCATAAAGCATTTGTTTTTTTATTAAGATCACTAAGTTCGTCATGGTTATATCTTTTACTGCTTATATTAAATTGATTGGTTCTTTGGCACATCTGTACTGCTCTATCAATATTTCCATTATTTATCTTAACGATTTTGAGCTTAATTTTTATTGACTTTAGATAATCTATTTCACTCTTGTAATTTTTTTTATCATTTATAAACTTATGTCTTATCTGATATTGTTTAGTTCTATTATAATCATTTTCTGTAAAAGAAAATTTTGAGAATTTATCATACTCTAAGAGCTGTTTTGACCAATTAGAAATATCTTCGTCTGGCTCTATAACTTCAACATTTTTAAGTCTTATTCTTACTTTTTCTCTCTCTATAGGATTATCATCCCAGAAAACAAAGCTATCCATATTCAAATTAAGTTCTTTTGAAATATCCTGAATATTTTTACTTTTATCTAACCAATTTATTTTGTAAGCGCCAATATCTTTTTGTTTTAAAATCATACTTCTGTGCTCTTTGAAAACTTTAAATACATCTTTTTTTATATTTTTACTTACTAAAATTATAATAACACCTTGGTCTTTTAATTTTTTTATAGCTTTTTGAAATTCATAAAAAGCTAAGCCTTCTCCCTCTTCACCAATTTTAATTTTACTAATTCCATCTTCGGCTATCACCCCTCCCCACAAAGTATTATCACAGTCTAACAGTAATACTTTTTTATTAGGTTGATTTATACGATCAATTAATTTTTTTAAATTTTTTGCTATGATTTCAATTCCTATTGATGAAATTCTACATCTTGATAAATAATAATTTCTATTGTCAAAACATTTTTCGATACCATTTAATGAAAAGATTTCATCTATGTCTAAGATATATAAATTTTTATTTTTTTCAGCAAGCTTATAAAGCTGATCTAAAAAAAAGAACTTAAGCTTTTTATATATATTTTGATTTTGAGCAGACTCAATTATATTATTATAAACATAACTGCTAATACCAACAATTATCGGTTTTTGATTAATAATTAATTTTGTTTTTATTTTTTTTAAAAGGAGATTTATTTTTTTTATTTCTAAATTATACTTTTTAGCTGACTCGAAGTTTATAATATCAGCTAAGAATAATAAATTTATATTTATGCTAATTTTATTATCTTTATCTAATGAAAAAATATCTCCATATTTTGAAAATTTAATCGATTTTGCATTATGTAAATAATTCCAATTATTATTTTTTTCTAAAAGATATGAAGTTGAGCTTAAATTTATTAGCATAATCCTACCTGACTAGTTTATTTTTCTTTAAAATTAAGTAAATTTCTTTTGTTTTTTTTTTACTTATATTTAGATACTCTGCAATTTGATTTAGATCATTTTTTCCATCTGAATATTGTAAAAAACTCAATAAACTTTTGGTAATATTTTTATAATCATAATTTGACTTAATTGATAAATTTTTATAAAGCCCCCGCTTACCTAGTTTAGGTTCGCATATTGTCAATGATCTAGGAATAGTTTTACTCATTAAAATGTTGATAGCTTCTTTTGCAACTTTAAATCCTCCATGAATTCCTTTTTCTGTCACAAGATTAAAATCATCTAAAGAGGTGTGATACTCTGGATATTCAAAAAATTTTGACCTACAAATTGTTGCCATTGGAAAATCTACTCCAGGATGATTAAATTGTCTTTCATCAGATCCTCTTTTTAAAAACGAGTACTTTTTAAATTTTATTTTCAATTTTTTAAATGCCTGAAGTAAAGAGTAGTCTACCTGGGTATTTTCATATTTTGATAATATGCAAGAATAATTTCTTTCATCACCTATACATGATAAATTATAACCACCAATAAAATTTTTTTTTAGGTTATGAAAATTTCTATTAATGAATACAATTGATCCAATTGTTTCTGGGATAAAAATAAACCTTAATGTTTTGTTTATTTTCTTTTTTTTAAAATATTCAATTAAGCTTAAAGAGACTATAGAGCCAGATAATTCATTGTTTGCCATTGATGGATGGCATATATATGTGGTAATTAAAATTTCTTCTCTAGACTTTCCTTTGATTAATAATTCTCCATAATTTAATTTCCCACTTTTGTTATAAGAAGATTTGATTACAACTCGGAATATATCTTTAGTTTTATATTGTTTGTTGAATTTTTTTTTTTCTTTGTGGCTTATACAAAAACCCCAGTCTTTTTTATAATATGAGGTTACATAAGGAATAGCGGTTGGCTGCATTTTTAAGCTATGTAATTTTTTAAATAATTCATTTTTACTAATTTTCTTATTTAAAGGTTTCGAATAACTAACAATGTGCAAATTATTGTTTTTAAAATTAACTATCTTTTTATTATATTTATCTAGTATATAAGCGTTTTTAATGTTCCATTCTGGTGGAACAGTCCAGTCAAAAACTTTAGTTCCGGACTTAATGCTTTTGATTTTTAATTTTGGAAATTTTTTTTTATAAATTTTAAGTGTTTTTCGTACTCCATCACCAGTTATACTTCGGCAAATGTTAAATAATTGATTTTTTCCTAGATTGTAAAATTTTTTTGTTATCATTTTATTACACAAGATTTGTTAAAAAAATTATTTTTTCCTGAACATCATTTTTTCAATTATTAGAAAATCTAAATCAGAATTTTCAAAAGTATAAAATGCATCAGATATATCTCTTACTACAGGAAGCCCGTGAAGATTAAAACTCGTATTTAACAAAGCTCCTACTCCACTTAATTTTTTAAATTCTTTAATAATTTCATAATACTTGGGATTGTCATTTCTTTCTAAAAATTGAGGTCTAGCTGTATAATCCGCGGGATGTATAGCTGCTTGAATTTTACTTTGTCCGAGTTTCGTTGTTTCAAAAGCCATTGCCATAAATTTCGAGACAATTTTATTTGGATTAACAATAAATTTATCAAAATCTTCTTTTATAATTGTTGGAGTAAAAGGCATCCAAAAATCTCTTTTTTTAATCTTTGAATTTATTTTTTGAATATTTGCAAATTTTCTCGGATCGCATAAAATTGACCTATTTCCAAGGGATCTTAACCCGAACTCCATTCGTCCGGCGCATCTTGCTATTATTTTTCCATCAAAAATTTCTTTTGCAATTCTTTTTGAACTAACATTTTTAATTATTTCATATCTTTTAAATAATCTTTTTTTTTTTATGTATTTCTTTAAATCTTCATCCTTAACTTTATATCCTAAGTACATGTTCTTTATTGGTTTAATAAATTTGTTAGGGGACAAGCCTTTTTTAATACATAGATCAGCATTACTTTTAAAACATGCTCCAATTGATAAAGATGTGTCGCCGGCAGCAGGTGGAACAAAAATATTTTTAAACTTTTTATTTTTAATTAGGTACATGATCGCTTTTATGTTTTGAGCTACACCGCCAGAAAAATATATGTTATTAAGTTTTAAAATTTTTACGCAGGATAAAAACCATTCTTCAAGTTTTTTTTCTGTAAATAACTGAAGAGCTCCAGCAATCCCATCAAACCTACAATCTTTAAACTTTGATTTAAAATGAAAAAATAAATCTTTTGGTTTTTTTCTAAAAACCACGTTTAATTTATTTATTTTCAAAATTTCGTCGAAGGTTTTAAAACATTTATTAATTTCATAAAGAGATGTATATGGCGCTAAACCCATCACTTTGTACTCATGGCTCATAGGCTTCATTCCCAAAAGTAAAGTTATGTACTGGTAGATGTGTCCTATATGGTTTTTCGTATTTGAGGCCTTTAGACTAAATGTTGAATTTTTTAGAGTTGATACTGAGCCATTTGAATAATCACCTAAACCTTCAGCGGTAATTGCTAATCCATCTTTTCTTTCTTTAAAAAAATAATACGAGTAGTACTTATGACAATCTTCATGAAAATGAGTGATTATCTTTTTTTTTTCTATTTTAAGTAATTTTGATATCTTTTCTATTCTTCGTTTATAAAAAAGGTTTAATTCTTTTTTTGACATATATGCCTTAAGGATATTTTTGTAGTCATAAATATTATCCTGTTTAAAATTTTTATTTTTTTTAAAAATGTTCCAATAACTTACTTTTTTATTTTGATAAATTTTTGGTTGCCAATATAATTCTTGCTCTTTTATCCAATCTGATACACTGAACTGAGCATTTCTTTTTAATTTCATCAAAATAGGGTTGGTAAACTTTGAGGCTAAAGCAACTTGATCAATATCTTCTAATTTCGTGTTTGTCGATTTTAAACAATCTCTAATAGCATTTTTT
>MDTB01132102.1_pt1 | contig 11906 bp, 9 predicted proteins | sample 811161 | NCBI WGS metagenome assembly MDTB01 (sample SAMN05326650, study PRJNA326480) | marine metagenome | isolation source: seawater | place: Mediterranean Sea | collected 2009 | reverse complement strand
TAAGCAATTGCATGTGATTTGTTAAATCCATAAGTTGAAAATGCTTCAATCTTTTCCCATAAGTCTTCTGTTACTTTTTCATCTATTCCGTGGATGTCTTTAGCGCCTTTAATAAACTTTTCTTTAGCAACTTGTCTTTCGTTTTTCTTACCGCCAAGTGAATCGTGTGACATTTTAACAAGTGTTTTTCTAAGTTTATCAGATTCACCAGGTGTAAATCCTGCAAGATTTTGTGCCAACATCATAAATTGTTCTTGGAATACGATGTGATTAAAAGTTGGTGAAAGAACTTTTTTAATTTCTGGATGTGCATATACAACGTTATCTTTATCACGTTTAGCTTTTACAAAAAGTTTATGAACGTTAGCTTTGAGTGGGCCTGGTCTGTATATAGCTGTTAAAGCGCCAAGTGTTTCAATATCTGTTGGCTTGGCCTCTAAACAGAACCTTCTTGCGCCGTCTGCTGTGAATTGAAATATTGCTGTAAATCTTCCATCTTCATATACATGTTTCCAGACTTCCGGGTCATCCATCTTAACATTTCTACAATTTAAATGTTTATCAAAATAGTCTCTGACATCTAAAAATGTTGGATCGGGATTACCTTTCTTTTTAAGAATTCTTCTTATACAAAATTCTACATCTCTTAACAACGTAAGGCCTAAGAAATCAAATTTTAGAAATCCGTTTGGTTCTAAATTTCTAACATTCATACCTTCAGACCACGGTGTTTGTAATTCACCTCTAACTGATATTATTGGCATACAATTTGTTAAGTCTTTTTCAGGTGCAATAATAACGCCGCCTGCATGTCTGCCAATACTTCTATTTTGTAAGAATAAAGAACTAATTTGTCTTTCAACATCTGGATATTTTTCCATAAATGTCTTATACCGCTTGGAGTAAAGCATGCAGTCTTCATGCTTTAACATAAACATTGACTTTTCTTCATTATCACCACGTGCATGAGGCATAACTTCTTCTTGTAATCCTGCTGATAATTTGTTTACGTCCATAAACGGCACATTATAAAATTTAGATACATCTTTTAATAATGATTTTAATTTTAGTGTATTAAAATTAGAAACAGGTATTACAGATTCTTCACCATATAATTCTTTTGATGCCTCTATCATAACATTACGATCACCGGCGTCAGTATCAATATCTGGCCAAGATACTTTATGTGGACCTAAAAATCTAGCCCATAGTAAACCGTACTCGATTGGATCAAGCTGTGTTATACCTAATAAGAAATTAACTAAGCTACCTGCACCTGATCCACGACCTGGCCCCAATAAAGTCTTTTTAGCTGACTTTTCAAAAATTTGATACATTGTTATAAAGTAAGATTCATGACCAAGTGTTTTTATATCTTTCAGCTCTTGTTTTGCTCTGTCAATATATTCTTGTTTCGTGTCTAATCCTTCACGTGACAAGCCTTCTTTGACAAGATCAACAAGTATATTAAATGCAGGCTTTTCTAATGTACCGTGAACAGGAAGTTTTGCTGACTGATCAATCCAAGTGTCTTCACATAAATCCCATGCAATGTCATTTGTTCTGTTTATTGCATCACGAACATCAGTTTCATATCCTTTATAAAAATCGTATTCATTATAGTTTTCTGTAAATTCTGACCACATTTGCTGTGCATTTTTTGGATATAATAAACACTTTAATTCATCTTCTTTTGGCAATATCATCTTTGCAGGATCAGAGCTAAACCATCCTAACTTCTTATATAGTTCTCTTGCTTCCCATACATCAGGATTTGGATAATGAGAATCTGCTGTTGCAACTAGTTTTATACCTGTATTTTTAGATAAATCTAGCAACATACGATTTGTCATCTGTTGCGCTGTTAGCTTGTTAAACTGTAATTCTAAAAAGAAGTTTTCTTGGCCTACACAATCAACAAAATAATCTGTCATGTTTGTTAATCTTTTCATCACAGTGTTATATTTTATTGGATCGTTTAATAAATCTGGGTGAAATTGATCAAAAGTATGATCTTGAAATTCATTATAAATTATACCAGATGCAAGTCCACCAACACATGCTGTAGAAACGACTAGTCCTTCACCGTGTTCTTTTAGTAATTCAAAATCAATACGTGGAAACCTATAAAATCCATGCTTATAAGATTTTTTAACTAATGTAAAAAGATTATTTAATCCTTTTCTGCTTTTTGCTATTACAACAAGGTGATAATAACGTTTCCATGCAGGTTTACCTTTTGCAGATTCTTTTGTTTCATTTTCATCTTCAATAATATGGCCGCCTGCTTCAATTTCTTTTTCAGCATCAATAATAACAGGTGCTTTTGACATCTTTTCTTTTTTCTTAGCATCTCTTTCTGCCTGAACAGCTGCACGATGAGCTTCATATTGACCTTGCCATGTCTTTATTGAAGGTATAAAATAAAATTCGACACCGTAAAGTTGTCTGTATTTCTTTCCTGACTTTTTTAAAATATTTGAATGAGCATTTGCATGGCCTAAACCATTTCCGTTACCGTGATCAGTTATTGCCCATGAGTCACCGCCTTGACCATCACTTGTAATAAAATCAATATGATCTGAAGGATAACCTATTGCGTCAAATGTGCTAAATGTTGTGTGTGAATGAAGTCCAGTAAATCTATCTGGAGGAGTTATATTATCTAATGGCATAAAATCCTTGTTTTATTATGTTAGAATCTAACAATAAAAGGCTATACGAGTAAAGGCTTTTTATAGTCTTTTTTCAACAATTTTTGATTTATTCTTAAACATATTATAAATATCTTCAAGACTAAAACCGTTGACAATCATTAATCCTAATAAGAATTTCATGACGTCAATACTTTCTTCTAAAAGCCTATCACGAGCATCATTAGGTAAATCCATTTTCTTGTGCATTTTCCAATCTACTTCACCTAAAACTTCTGTTGCCTCTGCTATCAAAGCTAATATGTATTCCTTGTTCCATTTTACTAACTGCTCTTTAGAGCTACGAACTTCAGATAAAGTCAGATTTTGCTTTTCTTTAAAAAATCTTTCAGTAAACTTTTTCTGAAGTTCGTATATTTCTTCTAATCTATCCACTACTTATCTCTTAAGAAATCGTATCTTTCATGCGCTTCACGTCTAAGTTGCGCTAGTTCATCATCAATAGACTTAATAATTTCCATAAATGTATTTCTTCCGCCTTCTGTGCCATTAAGATTTTCACGTGTAGATTGATACAAGAAGTCATCTTCATTGTAATCAAATAGATCAGAGTCCTCATCTGGCCAGTATAAGTTAGTGCCTGTTCCAGTTCTTGCTGTAGAAATATAATACCTTGCAGGTGTGTGAATATCAATACAGTCAACTATCATTGGGTAAGCCCTTACTAGCTCTAACCACATATAATAAGCAACAACATTATCTTCTGTTGGCTGAATCTGTTTATCGATTCTTGTTTTTATAAAAGCCATTACATCTCTTATATTTCCTCTTGCCCAATAAAATGTGCTTAAACATTTTGGTAAAATATGTCTAGCGTCCATAACAGAAATTTCTTTAGTATCAACCATATCTGCGTATAGTTGCTTTGTGTCATTAACTAATTGTTTATATCGTTCTAACATTTCAGGTGAGTTAATAATTGCGTGTGGTACAACAGCGTCATCGTTTCTTTGTGATCTATCACCTGTACACTGTGCAGAGAATGAAAACGCACGGTGTCTAATTAAGTGTGTAACAAATTGTGTGTCAACGCCTTCTATTGTAAAAGTACAATTTATTGTTTCGAATGCAGTTGGTAATAGCTTACCATTAAAAAGCATCCAAATCATCTTATCTTTTTCATAGTCTGATAGTGAGCCTTTATTAAATGGCTGTTCTGCCCATGTAGCTGTGCAAAAATCAGGTATGTAGTTTCTTAATTCTTCTATTGACGGACTACTTACAAGTTTTGTCTTGATAGAGTCTAAGTGATCATGAAACTCTGTTTTTATTGGTTCATTAAATCCTAATCCGGTAGGAAGTTCAACTACTGGAAGTTCATTATTAATTGGCATTTTTTATTCTCCTGTGTTTTTCTAAATTTTCTTTGCATTCTTTGACACGATTACCTGCGTTTGTTGCAACTTCTGTCATATAGCCTTTATTACCTAGTTCCATCTCAGCATGTGCGTATTGAACACAGCTAAGATTATCTGCAAGTTTTACAGCTAGTGCTTCTGGTGAGTCTTGATCTTCAAAGTTTTTAAATGCTGAGTACCATGTTGGGTATTTATCTCTCATTATGATATACTCTGCTTTTGTTACTTCTTCAGCAAGTTTTGGAAAATTACGTTTAACATCATGCGTCACATCTGAAAGGTGTAACTCGGGTATGTCATGGACTAATGCCATTTTTAGTGCTTTTTCCAAATCAAATTCATAATCATCATGTAGCTTAAGTGTCAAAACTGCTACAAAGTATGAATGTTCAGCGACAGATTCGCTTATAATTTTAAATTTATTATTATATCTTGTGAGTGCTTTTAATGTATAGATATTATCTACAAAATCACTCAATGAAACCGACGTATTCTTTTTCATATTCTGGATTATCCATTATTCCTTTAACATGTTCTTTTAATTCGCTAATATTTGTTGCAACTGCTCTACCACTTCGTGAAAGCATAAGATTAAAATTACCTGTTAATCCTTCTGCATAATAGACAATTGGAATACCTGAAGCATATGAAAAGCCTGCTTCGAATATTGTCCCAAGATCTTTATCACGTGTGTTACATACAACAAATTTACCGCTTGTAATTGCATCAACATTTCCTTTAAAAATCATTTCTTGTTCTTCTTTAGAGGCATCACGTTTTGCAACAATTTCATCTTTAGGTGAAAAATATTTAACACCTAATTCATCTAGTGCTTGTTTTATATTTTCTAAATCACGCGCTTGATTTTCATTAAACCAACCGCTAGCAATATAACAATCGTACATTTATAACTCCTATAACCATTTGTTTATATATATGGTGTTTATTTGTGAAAAATATATATTTTTTTACTTTTTTTGTGGAGCTGACAGGGATCGAACCTGCGACCTCCGCAGTGCAAGTGCGGCGCTCTCCCAACTGAGCTACAGCCCCAAATTCCAATTAGAAATTACAGGTGTGCTATCTGCCTGTCCGCTTTTTTGTTATGTGAAACTTCAAACTAAACATACATCCCCATCACAAAATTTTTCTGCCTCTGCATCTTCACCTTTCATTTTTGTGAAAGAAAGCGGCTTGAGTTTTTTAATCATTTTGTTATACGATTTTTCATCTATTGATTCATAAGGCATTTGTTTATATGCTCCAGCATCAAAGCGTGGTAAACAACTTATACCTTTTAATTGATATTGAAAGTAATTTAAACACTGTTCTAATTGTTCAGCTTCTTTATCAGGGTCAAATGTAACAGTACAGCTAACTTGATTATCTGCCCAATGTCTTTGCATAAAAGCAGCCAAGCTAAATTGCTCCCATACTGTTAATTGATCTGCAGTTCTAATTCCATCACCAACATCGATTGGAACTTCAATACATACAGTAGAATCTTCTGATCCGAATGCTGGTTCTACTTTATAACCTGCTGCTTCTAAAGGTTGAAGTAGTTCAGAATTAACTGAAAGCCTCATTCTTCTTATATAAAATCTTGACTCAGGATAATGTACACCTGGAGTTGAGCCTGCAAGGAGTGATACTGTTCCACTCGGTTTTACAGATGTTGTCTTAATCGACTTAGGAATTGCCAAGAAATCAGAATAAACATCGTCTAATCTTTGTATTTCGTCATACCCTGTTTCTAACCATTCTCTTAATTCACCAACACCCCTGTAAGTTAGAAATTGTGCAACTCCGCTAACAGAACAACCAATTCTTCTATTACGAAGCATTACTCTATTTGTTTCTGGCCAGTGTGTTTTTCCTAATGTGACTGTTTTTGCATATAGATAAGCATATTTTAATGTCTTTAAATAATCTTCTAAAGATTCATGTTTATATGGAAATGTTTCTACCAAACAGCACAACTCGTAAGATTCTAGTGTTTGTTCTAAACAAGGATTTCCACCCATTGCTCTGTGGTCTTTGTTATCTTTTCCGTTTTTCATTCTAGAGTAACTTTGCATATTTTCTAACCATGCAAAACCAGGCTCTCCATTACCAACAATTCGCTTACATGCTTCTGAATAATCCATACCTAGCTCTGCAAATATAGAATTATTTGATGTCCACCCGTATTGGTCTCTATGTGGATTTACTTCATAATTTTTTAAGTCCATGTACTCTTCAGAATACGGATCACCAAATACAATTTCAGCTGTTCTACGTACGTTTCCTGCTACTACGCATTTACCGATGAGGTTCATTATATCTACGATTGTTGTAATTGTTATTGGTGCACCTGCATTTCCATTTAATACTTCTCTTATTGTATCATGAACTTCTTGTAACGGCTCTGGTCCACTTGACTGTCCTCCAAATCCTTTGATTGGAACGCCTGCAGGCCTTATTAGTGTATAATCAAATGTTACATCAGGTGTGCCATGAAAATAACAGTCTATTAATGCAGCAACAGAATCAACCCATCCTTCTCTTGTATCAGGTATTACAAAAACTTCAGGTTCTCTTTTAGTTGTAGGGCCTTTAACCATAATCTTTTCAGCACCTTTTGTATCAAACCCTACACCAACACCGAGCATTGATGCGTCCATTAAAAATGTAAACGGTTTTGATCCGTCGTTGTTAATTGTCTCTGTTGATACAAACGCGCAGTTGTTTAGTGCAGCATATAAATTTCTTTCTTCTGTGATTGGTGTACCCATTGCCCATAGACCGCGACCAGGCGGTAAGAACTTCATATTATAAATTCTATCAAACATTTCTTGTGCTGACTTTTGAGCCCGCCAGGGGTTCCACCCTAATTGGTGTGATTCAATCCAGTTCATCTGCATTGTGTATGCACCTTCTACGACTCTTTGAACTGTTTCCCACCACTTTTCATTTTTTCCATTTTCTTTTAAACGAGAATATGTTCTCATATAAACTAATTCGCCTAATCCGTTAAAACCAAACGGAGGTTTTTTACGTTTATATTTTGCTATGAAGGCTTGTGATAACTTGAATTTTTGTTGCATTATAACATCTCCTTATTAATCTTTATCTATTCTGCAGGAATAATTAATGGGATATACTTAATTTGTTTCAAATTTTTTCCAATTTTCTTCTTTGTTATCGACATTTGTTGGTTTAAAATTTTCATATTTTTGTGCCAATAATTTTCTTGTATACTCATTACCATTATCTTGCTTTTTTTGTTCTACTTTTCCATTTGATGATGCAGAATCATAAACATCTATCTTTCCAATTGATGTATTCATTGTTGTCGGATATGTCATTCCATCTGGTCCAAATCTATTTTTTATAACATGAACACGACCTGTATTTGCTATCTTATCTTCTATCTTTCTAGATAATGACATTACAAAGTCAGCTGTCATTATTTTTGCATAAGATTCTGCTATCTTTTCTGCACCAATTACTTCATCTTCTAATGAGGACCTATTTGATTGGGATGCAGTCCATACTGGTATTTGAAATTCACCACTAAGGCCTCGTAAGTCTTCGTAAATATTTCCTAAAGCATGTCTGACTGCTTGATCTTGCGACCCTACATCTCTAAGTAAATCGGCATAATCAACTAATATTAAATCAGGACTATGACCCATTAATTCTATTGTTTTTAAATGTGTGTGTATTGTCTGTACTGTTGCTGATCTTGTTGGAAAGTATTTTATAAGTAGCTCACCATTACACTGTTTTTCTATAACTGATTTTACTTCGTCTTTATTGTCTTTAATATTCGCAACAGGTACTTCAGAAAAGATAGTTGCATATCTTAAACCTACATAAGCTTCATTTAATTCAAGAGTGTAATGCACAACGTTCTTTCCTGCCCTTAGTGCATTTACACCTAAAGCTTGTAAAAACCAACTCTTACCAATACCAGACGGTGCAACAACAACACCTAATTCACCACCTGCAAGTCCGCCATCCATTATAAAATCAATTGCATCCCAGCTAGTTGGTACAGTATTTCTGTTTATGTCTTCTAATATCTGATCAAAATTCTTTACATATTCTAATCCAATATCTCTGTGTGTGCCAGCACGCATTGCATTATCAACAACACGTTTTATTTCATCATATTGTCCTGTTTGCAATAAATCAACTGATTTTACAATTGCTGATTTTAGCATCTGATTTTTACAAAATTGTATTGTTTCATTTTTTGTAAATTCCAAGTCAGGAGCTTCTAAATTTTTTGTAACTTCTCTTAGTTCATCAACAATAGAATCACGTAATAATTCTGTATTTACTTCATTTATTTTTATTTTTAGTGCTGCTAGAGTTGGCGTGAGTTTGTACTCATAATAATAGTCTTTTATTTGCTTTACTAACCACTGCTTTGCTTCTGTGTCTAGTAATTCTGGCTGTATCATATCATACACTGTTACAGCAAACTGTTGGTCGGCTAACAAACAAGTTATTATCTTTGTTTGAAATACTGATCCGTATTTTGTTAGTGAATCATTTATTGGAGGCATTTTGTAATATTAAGTCTAATTTATTAAAACTGTCTTGCAACCAAACATCAGGATTTCTAATTGCATGATCAATTGTGTCTTCTAAAAACATTTTATGAATTTTATATTTTACTAGTCTTTTTGATCCACCTCTGACTTGATCTACGATTGATAATTTAGAATTTCCTGGTATATCAACATTGTGAAGTTGCATCAATCTAAAATTTCTCTCTAATAAGTCTTTGTGTTCGAATAAGTTTGTAACATTTAAGAATTCATCTATATTAACTATTTCTTTATCTACCAAAAATGGGAATTTTTTTAACATTGTTTTTAATCCGACTCCCCTTACACCTGGAATATTATCAGATTTATCTCCATCAACAATTCTGTAATATACAAAATTTTCAGAGAGTATACTAAACTCATCTTCTAAGCGTTTTCTGTCATAAAGAACTTTTTTTGTTGGTGACCAAATAGAGATTCTATCATTTATTATCTGATAAAAATCTTTATCTGTTGACATTATTGTTATTTTAGAGTCTTTCAACACCTGTTTTGAAATATATGCGATTGTATCATCTGCTTCTATATTTTCCATTGAAATTACTGTAACCGGCAGACAGTTTAAGTATTCAATTAAACGCTTAAACTGTCTGCGCATGTTTTCAGATTCATTCTCGTCTGTCAAACCTTCAACTCTATTTGGTCTTTTTAACGGCTTTCTGCCTGCTTTGTACTCAGGATATATTTTCTTTCTGCGAGAAGACCCACCTTTTCCATCAAAAGCAATAATAACTCTTGTTGGTGATAGTGTTCTAATTGATAGTGCAATAGTTTGTAAAAATCCAACTATTCCTCCGATATGTTGTCCGTCAGAATTTGTTGCAGGTGATACGGCCCACGTTCTAATAAACTGATTTAGTCCGTCAATTATTAGAACGTGGTCATTCATACTGTTGTCTTTACTTCTATTTTCCCCGATCTGTGAAAGTAGCTCTTTGTATCTTTTACGCAAGATCACCATCCACAACTTCATCAGTAAATTCGACATCATCGATGCCTCTTTTGTCTTCGTAAGTTAGAATGCTAGCTTCACAAATTTTATCATATAGATAGTCTTTAAGCCCTTCATTTTCTGCAAGTTTATCTTTAAAGTCTTTTGATAAGAACTTGATTGGTGTGCCATCATAGTCTATTGTGTACCACGCACCAGCAGTTTGTGCAAGCTTTAAGCTTTTTAACGTAGTCAGCCAACCGCCTTCGTCATCTATACCCCTATCAAAGTACATCTCATAATCAGATGTCCTTAGAGGAGGTCCTATTCGATTTTTTACGATTTTAGCGCGGCATTTGTGACCAATTACATTTCCTTCTTTATCTTTAATCATACCCATATTTTGAAGTCTGATACGTGTTGATGCATGAAAAGGCAACGCAAGTCCACCACTTGTGGTATACGGATCGCCAAACATAACACCCATCTTTTGTCGTAACTGGTTTGTAAATACTAGACTAATTTTATGCCTACCAATCATTTGTGTGATCTTACGCATAGCTTTAGAGATAATAATAGCTTTTGAGGTAGCCCATCCATCTTTGTCATAATCAGACGACATCTCAACCTTAGTAGAGGCAGCTGCAAGACTATCAACAAGTATTGTTACATGCTTGTCTTTGCTGGTTTCTCTTACTTTAGTTACAATGTCTTCAATGCCTTGAAATATATCTTCAACAGTTTCCATATGAAGATACAAGATATTCTTAGTATCAGCACCAATTGCATCCAAAAACTCCTTGCTTACTGAAGTTTCTGTATCAATATAGATTCCAATACCACCTTTTTTCTGTGTCTCGGCAAGAATATGTGCACCAAGCAGCGATTTTCCAGAAGCTTGAAGACCATTAATCTCCGTTATTCTTCCCACTGCTATTCCACCATTCGGTCTGTTAGATATTGCCAAGTCCAGTAAAGATGATCCTGTAGATATAAAGTCATTTATGTCTGTTGGTGTGTCATCAGAACCGTCCAAGAAGAAGGCAACTTTTTGCCCTTTGATCTTAGAGTTTAGACTCTCTGCTAGCTCGCTAGCAAGGACATCACGTCTCTCGCTCATCCTATTCTCCTAAGTTTATGAATTAAATAGATCGTCAAATGCAGCAGATACATCTTCTGTCTTATTTCCAGAAGTTGTAGTTGCAGGATCAGTAACCTTTTCATCATCAACAGAATCAGACTCTTGGCTTAGCCATGCCTCTAACGCTTTTTGTAAGTCATCATACTCAAGTTCAGAATAAATATCTGTAATATTTTTCTGTGTGTCTTTGACAACTTTCATTATGTCAGCATTTTCTGTTAACGGTGTTTGATTAGGTTTAACCCTAATGGCAGTCATTGGAAATGCACGACCTGTCTCTTCAGAAGTTTTAAATTCCACAACAATGTCACGACCTTGTACAGGGTCAGTAATATCACCGTAGTCTGGATCTGAGATTACAGATAGCAATTCTTGATATACCATTTTACCGAAGCCCCAGAATTTAACGCCTTCGTTCTCTTCACCTCTTACGATGACAGGAGCGTAAGTACGCATCTTAGCTTCGATTTTCTTACCAAGCTTGTAGTCTTCTTTATTACCAGAAGTTTTTAGCTTAGTAGCGAACTCTTCAATCGGATCTGGTCTACCAAATGAGATCGGTGAAAGATAGTTCTTTTCACCCATATCATAATGGAAATACAGTTCGATAAAAGGATTGTCCTTATTAAATTTATAAGGAACAATACGAACTTGAGTCTTCCCGGGAGAGGGTTTCCATAAGTTCGAAGTTCTTTGATTTGTTTGTTGTAATTGTGATAACCTTGATTTTATTACGGATAGGTCCATTACCATTACTCCTTATTTATTTGTTATTATTTATTCCTTTAATATATATATAGCTAAAATATCAAAAGTTAGTTTATATATATTATTTTTTAATTTTTATTTTTTAAAAGGCTTATTTGTAATAAATATCAATTAAATGTGTTTTTGATATACTCAATTATATCATGCTCTGGCTTCCAGCCTAATATTTCATGTGCTTTTGTATCAATGTTTAGAGTCTCTCTCATCTCTCCCGGATAAGCAGGCAAGTATTCCACATCAGCCTCACCAAAAGCATCTACTAATTCGTTTATAGAATAGTTTACTCCCTTTCCTAACTCAAAAGTCTCACCGCTAACTGTATGCTTTCTATTGCTTTCAAGCATCCAGCTGCATCTAATTAGTCCTTGTACAATATCTTTAACATGTGTAAAG
>MDTB01049628.1_pt1 | contig 11907 bp, 13 predicted proteins | sample 811161 | NCBI WGS metagenome assembly MDTB01 (sample SAMN05326650, study PRJNA326480) | marine metagenome | isolation source: seawater | place: Mediterranean Sea | collected 2009 | reverse complement strand
TGCAGTAATCGCTGAATATTAAAAAAGTACCACCATACGGAATTAAATCACTATGAAGTGCTATACCATTCATTATTCCACACATAGCATGCTCTCTAACCCCATAGTGGATATAATTTCCGGAAAAATTACCTGGTGTGATTATTTTGTGATTTTGAGTTTTAGTATTATTTGAACCTGCTAAGTCAGCAGAACCTCCTATAAGGTTAGGCAACTTAGACACAATATCTAAAAACATTTCAGAAGATTTTCTTGTAGCAAGAGGTTTTAAATTTTTTAAATAATTATTTTTTGCTTTTTCAATTAATCTATTTAATGAACTAAGATTTTTGTTATCTAAGACAATTTTTTTTGTTTTACTCTCATGTTTCTGAGCATTTTTACAAGCTACTTTTCCAATTCTTTTCCATTCGTCTAATAAATTTTGAGGAATTTGAAAAGGTTCATATTTCCAACCTAATTTTTTTCTTACTAATTTTACCTCATCTTCACCTAAAGGGCTTCCATGGGAGGATGCCTTGCCACTTTTATTAGGTGAGCCATAACCAATCATTGTTTTACAAGAAATAGCTATTGGTTTTTTTGATTTTTGAGCTTTTTTTAAAGCTTTGGATATTTCTTTAAAATTATGACCATTAATCTTTATATAATCCCAACCATAACTCTTGAATCTTTTTTCATGGTTATCTGATACAGCTAAACTGGTAGGACCATCAATAGAAATAGAATTATTATCGAAAAGTAAAATTAGATTTTTAAGTTTTAAATGACCGGCAAGACTTAAAGCTTCATGACTTATACCTTCCATCAAACAACCATCGCCTGCAATAACATAAGTTTTATGATCTATATTTTGTTTCCCAAATTTTTTTTTTAAAATTTCCTCTGATATTGCAAACCCAACTGCATTGGATATACCTTGTCCCAAAGGACCAGTAGTAGTCTCTATTCCAGTATTTGGATGATATTCAGGATGACCCGCACATATAGAGTTTAACTGTCTAAAATTTTTAATATCATTTAATGAAATACTTTTATAGCCTGTTAGATATAAAATAGAATAAAGTAGCATTGATCCATGACCGGCAGAAAGAACAAATCGATCTCTATTTATCCAACTTGGATTTTTTGGGTTGAATTTTAAAAAATCTTTAAATAGAACAGTTGCTACATCGGCCATACCCATTGGCATCCCAGGATGACCTGAATTAGCTTTTTGCACAGCATCAGCTGTCAAAAATCTAATACAATTAGCTAATTCTTTGTATTGTTTACTCAAAATTATCCTGTCTAGACTAAGAAGATTCTATTTAATATTATAATCATATATATATGAAATCTGTGATCGAAAAAGAAAAAAAACTTAATATAGCATTAACAAGATTAAAAAATTTAAATCTTAAAAACCCTGACGTAAAAAAAAATTTAGAAGATTTAAATGACCAAAAGAATCAATTAAAAATTGAAAAAAAGGAACTTGAGGAAAAATATGAAAGTTTGCTAATCGAATATAATAGTTTAAGCAAAAAACTTGATGAATTTCAAAACAACCAAGAAAATGAGAAAAAAAAGCAAATTGAGTTTTCAGAAAAAATTGATGAATTAAATCAGGAAACAGATACTCTATTAGATGAAATTGATAAATGGCAAACGTAAGTATAAAATTTAACGGCAAAGAATTCTTACTGTCTTGTGATGATGGACAAGAGGAACATTTAGAGGAATTATTAATACAAATTAATCAAAAATTTAATGACTTAAAAAACGATTTAGGAAATTTAGGTGAAAATAAGCTTTTACTAATTACAGCAGTAAAAATATTAGATGAGTATTTTGAAACACAAAAAAAAGTTGAACAAAAAAAAAAGGAATTAAAAGATCTTTCAAACAAATTTAGAGAATTAAGATCTCTGATTTATGATTATAGAGATAAAAAAGAACACGAAATTAATGAATTAAACAAGAGTCATCATAAAATGAAAAATGATATTGAAGATAATCAAAAAAATTATGAAAAGTTAATCGATGAAGCAGCTGATGAAATTTCAAGTTTTGTTGAAAAAGCAAACCTAAAAAATTTATCCTGATAAAAACCTGTGAATAAATCTGAAATTAGAAAAAAAATTTATGGAATTAGGAAAGAAAATAATTCAAAAAATTTAAATATAAACTTTAGATCTATATCGAGAGTTTTAAAGAAAAATAATATAAAGAGTAAAAATCTAGGTGGATATTATCCATATAACTATGAAGTCAATGTAATCCAAATCTTGGAAAATCTAGAAAAACAAGAATACCATATTTCACTTCCAAAAATAAAAAAAAATTATCAAATGGATTTTTTTTATTGGTCTAAAAAAGATCCGCTTACAATTAATGAATATGGGATTCCTGAGCCAATATCGAAAAAAATTACTTACCCAGATATTCTTTTAGTTCCTCTTTTAGCATATGATAATAATCTAAATAGAATTGGATATGGTGGAGGTTTTTACGACAGGTACATAAAACGAATAAGAAAAAACAAGAATATAATTACTATTGGTTTAGCTTATTCATTTCAAAAGGTAAAAAAGATACCATCTAATAGATATGATATTAAGTTGGATTTTATAGTAACTGAAAGAGAATATTTAAAATGAAAATACTTTTTTTAGGTGATGTAGTAGGAAATTCGGGACGTTCAAAGATATTGAATAATCTTTTGGAGCAAAAAAAAAAATAATAAAGTTGATTTTGTAATATTAAATGCAGAAAATGCAGATGATAGCGGGGTTGGTTTAACAAAAGAAATATGCGAAGACTTCTTTAAATGTGGGGTTAACGTCATTACCACTGGCAACCATGTATGGGATCAAAAAGACATCATGAATTTTATTGAAAAAGAAAACAGACTGTTAAGGCCAAAAAATTTATTTGAACCAGCTCCTGGAAATGGTTTTGAGATATATAATACTGACAAAAATGTTAAAATAGGAGTGTTGAATTTAATGGGAAATGTTTTTATGAAAAAGTGTGATGACGTTTTTGAAGCTTCAAAAAAATTTCTAGAGAATTATCAGTTAAAAAAAGATTATGATTTCCTCATAGTTGATTTCCATGGAGAAATCACAAGTGAAAAGAACGCGATTGGGCATTTTTTTGATGGAAAAGCTACTCTCGTTGTTGGAACTCATACTCACATACCAACAAATGATGCAAGAGTTTTGAAAAATGGTACTGCATATCAAACAGATGCTGGCATGTGTGGAGACTATGACTCTGTAATTGGTATGAATAAAGATAATTCAATAAAAAAATTTATGAAAAAAAATTCAGTAAAACATTATCCAGCTACAGGAGAAGCAACCTTGAGTGGTGTTATTGTAGATTGTAATATAGAAAATGGATTGGCTAACAATGTAAAAAGTTATATTTTTGGAGGTGAGCTAGTAAACGCTTAGTTCATCTATGGCAGGACATTCTCATTGGGCGGGTATAAAGCATAAAAAAGGTAAGGCAGATAAAGAAAGATCTAAAATTTTTTCAAAAATATCAAAAGAGATTACAGTAGCCGCAAAATTGGGTGATAAAGATCCTACAATGAATCCTAGATTAAGATCTGCAATTCAAGCCGCAAGATCTGCGAATATGCCAAAAGATAATATTGAAAGAGCCATCGATAAATCATCAATTAATACTGAAATAGATTTTGAAAATATAAGATATGAAGGTTTTGGACCAGATAAAGTAGCTGTGATAGTTGAAACGCTCACTGACAATAAAAATAGAACTGCATCAAATATTAGAACTATTTTTCAAAAAGCTGGTGGAAATCTTGGCACTCAGGGGTCAGCCTCTCATAATTTTAACCAGTTGGGAGTGATAAAAATCGATAAAAAAGAGATTTCAGAAGAACATATCTTTGAATTAGCTATTGAAGCTGGTGCAGGTGAGTGTAAATCAAAAAATGATTTTCATGAAATTCTGTGTCCAGTAAATGAGATTTATAATGTTAAAAAAGAATTGGAAAAAGAAATTGCAAACTTTATATCGACCGATATTGAGTGGATACCACTTAATAGTGTTGAAGTTTCTAAGGAAAAAAATGATGATTTAATTAATTTTTTTGAAACTCTGGAAGAAAATGATGATGTACAAAATATATATTCAAACGCTCAAATTGTGAAATAGATTATGTTAATAATAGGAATAGACCCTGGTATATCTGGATCAATTTGTTTTTTTGATGATGGAAAAATACTTGATGTCGTTGAAATGCCAACAATGGCAGAAGGAAAAAAAAATAAAAGACAAGTTAATGGATCTCAAATCTACAATGAAATTTTAAAAAGAATAGATAAAATTGAAAAGAAAGACATTAGAGTTATAATTGAACAAGTATCTGCGATGCCAGGCCAAGGTGTAACTAGTATGTTTAATTTTGGTCAATCATTTGGTATTTTAAAAGGAATATGTTCCGCAATGCAATTGCCAATGTATTTTGTAAGGCCAGCAAAATGGAAAAAATATTTTGGTCTAATTAACTCAGAAAAAGACTCAAGTAGAACAAAAGCAATAGAGATGTTCCCATATTTTTCGTCACAACTTTCAAAAAAAAAAAGATTCTAATAAAGCTGATGCAATATTAATTGCTAGTTTTTATCATGAAACGTATAAAAACGACGAATAATCAAATATATTAAAGACAAATTCATGACACAATTAAGTGTGAGAAGACTTTATGGAAGCTGACATAACCTCACAAGCAGTTGGTCTTGCATCAAGCGCCGACTTCTCACTAATTAATTTATTTCTTAGAGCTGACATAGTAGTAAAATCTGTAATTATCATATTAATCGCTTGCTCTGTATATTCTTGGGCAGTCATATTTGATAAATTAAAACTTTTTAAAAAAATAAATATCTCTTCAGAGGAGTTTGAGGAAAAATTCTGGAGGTCAAAATCTGCAGAAACATTTTATAATAGTCTTCCAGCCAATGTGGAAGACCCTATGGCTTCTCTTTTTAAAGAGTCAATGCAAAGTTTACTTAAGTCAAAATCAAAATCTAACTTATCTGAAAGAATGGGAAGTATTTTAGAGGCTGGTATAGAAAAACAAATTTCTAAAATTGATAAAGGATTTGTTTTTTTAGCGACAATAGGATCTACAGCCCCATTCATAGGTTTATTTGGAACAGTTTGGGGAATTATGAATTCTTTTCAATCTATTGCCATATCAAGAAATACAAGTTTAGCTATAGTTGCGCCAGGTATTGCTGAAGCTTTATTTGCTACAGCATTAGGTTTGTTAGCAGCAATTCCTGCAGTTGTAGCTTATAATAAATTTAATAATGACTCTAAGAAATATACTTTAAAGTTAGAAAATTTTTCAAAAAGATTTTTATCAATAATCTAAAAAAAAATGGCTTTTAAATTTAATCGTTCATCAAAGGAACCAATGAGCGAAATTAATGTTACGCCATTTGTAGATGTAATGCTTGTGCTTCTTATTATTTTTATGGTTACTGCACCATTGCTTACTGTAGGAGTCCAAGTTGACTTGCCAGAAAGTTCAGCAGACTCTCTTCCTGAAGAACAAGAGCCATTAACTCTTACAATTAACTCCAAAGGTGAAATCTTCATTCAAGAATCAAAAGTTGAGTATGAAAAAATAATAGCAAAGGTTCTTGCGGTCTCTAAAAATAGAACTGACACAAGAATTTATGTAAGAGGGGATAAAACTATAAATTACGGTAGGGTTTTAGAAATAATGGGATTACTTTCTGGATCAGGCTTTACTAAAGTTGCTCTCATTTCTGAACCTTATAAAGAAAGGTAATTTATTGTGAATAGAAGTATAATTATCTCTTCTGTTTTACATATTCTTTTGATTTTTTTGACTGCTATGAGTTTACCTTTTTTAACAAAAAAACCGATTGATCTTCCACCAATTATATCTGTTGAATTAATTCAAATAACTGAAAAGACAAATATTCCATTTGCTCCAAAAGCAAAAAAAATAATTGAAAAAATAAAGGAAAAAGAAAAAAAACTTGTATCTGAACAAGCTCCACCTAAAAAAGTTAAAAAGATAAAACCTGACGCAATACCAATGCCAGAAGACAAAATAAAAAAAGTTGAAAAATTGAAAGAAGACAAGCAAAATCCGGAAAAAATAGATAATGAAGTAAAACAAGTTTCTGAGTTCGAGAAGAAAGAACTATTTGACCCTAATAACATTGCAGCATTAATAGACAAATCAATAGAAGAAAGTGCAGAAACGATTAATAAAACAAATAAAGTAAGTCAGGATCAAGACAAAAGTATTGAAAGTTCAGGGCTGTCATTAAGTGAGGAAGACGCTCTAAAAGCACAAATATTTGGTTGCTGGAGTATTCCATTGGGATTACCATACAACGAAAATTTGCTTGTACGAATAAAACTATTATTGAAACCAGATGGTACCATAATGAAATCAGAGATTTTAGATCATGCTAGAATGAACAAACCTGGTCAAGGATTTTATAAAGTTTTAGCTGAGAGTGCTTTAAGAGCAATTAAATTATGTCAACCTTTAAGAGTTCCTTCAACAGGATACGAGAGATGGAAAGAATTACAATTAAATTTTGATGCAAGAGAGATGCTAGAGGGTTAATATAACTTATGATTAGATTTATAATATTTTGTATTCTTTTATTTCATCCGATTAAAACTTTAGCATTAATCAAAGTCGACATAACTAGAGGAAATTTGGATCCACTACCTTTAGCAGTTTCTCCTTTATCAATAGATGAGAATTCTAAAAAAAATTTTAAAAAACTGATTAATCGAGAGGATATAGGTTCTGATATTTCAGAAATTGTAGAAAACAATTTAAGAACTTCAGGACTTTTTAACCCTCTAGATAAAAATGCTTTTCTTCAATCTCCAGATATTGCAAACTTAAAACCAAGATTTGAGGATTGGAGTCTAATTAAAGCTCAAGCACTAATTACAGGAAAAGTTAATTTAGTAGATGAAAAACTTCGTGTCGAATTTAGATTATGGGACGTGCTGGCTGCTAAAGAGATATTGGCTCTTGCTTTTACCACTGTTCCTAATAATTGGAGAAGAGTGGGGCATATTATCACTGATAAAGTTTATGAAAGGTTAACTGGTGAGAAAGGTTATTTTGATACGAGAATAATTTATGTAGCAGAAGAAGGCCCAAAAACCAAAAGAATTAAAAAATTAGCAATCATGGATCAGGATGGTGCAAATAATAAATTTTTAACTCTAGGCAATGAACTAGTTTTAACACCCAGATTTAATCCAACTAATCAGATGGTTACGTATTTATCCTATTTTAGAAATTTACCTCGAGTATATCTTTTAGATATAGAGACAGGAATGCAGGAAGTGGTTGGAGATTTTCCTGGCATGACTTTTGCCCCTAGGTTTTCTCCTAATGGTAAAAAAATAATTATGAGTTTTGCCAAAGATGGAAACTCTGATATTTATACGATGGATCTAGAAAATAGAATTGTAGAAAAAATTACAGATCATCCTTCAATAGACACATCTCCATCGTATTCACCTAATGGAAAGTTTATTTGTTTTAATTCTGACAGAAGTGGTTATCAACAAATTTATGTTATGAAAAGTGATGGATCAAATGTTAAGAGAATTTCATTTGGTAAAGGATTGTATGGGACTCCTGTCTGGTCTCCAAGAGGAGACTTAATTGCTTTTACAAAATTACATAAAGGTAAATTTTATATTGGAGTTATGAGAATCGATGGGAGCGGCGAAAGACTGTTGACAGAAAATTTTTACCAAGAGGCACCGTCTTGGTCACCAAATGGAAGAGTTTTAATATTTTATAGAGAAACTAAAACTAATGATAAAGGGGAGGGGTTTTCAGCAAAATTATGGTCCATTGATCTGACGGGCTATAATGAGAGGTTGGTTGACACCCCTACAGATGCCTCTGACCCATCATGGTCATCATTATTGAGTAATTAATCATAAATATGTTGATTTTTTATCTTGAAACTATTAATTAGTTGTGAAAAGGTTAGAATAAGAAATATTGATCAAGGAGCAATAATGAAATTAAACAAAATTCTAAAAAACACTTTTTTAATGCTTGTTGCGTGTCTTGCACTTTCGGCATGTGCAACAAAAAAAGTATCAACTCAAATGCAGGGAGATGTCTACACGGGAACTGACACGGTTGAGTATCTTGCATCAGGAGTTCCTGACAGAGTTTTCTTTGCAACAAATGAGTCAGTACTTACTACTGCCTCAAGAGAAACTTTGAGAAAACAAGCCGCATGGTTAAGAAAAAATTCAAAAATCACTATAGTGCTTGAAGGTCATGCAGATGAAAGAGGAACAAGAGAGTATAATTTAGCTTTAGGCGAAAGAAGAGCAAATGCTGCTAAAGACTATCTAATGACTTACGGGATTTCTTCAGATAGAATTTCTGTTTTGAGCTATGGAAAAGAAAGACCTGTAGACTCTGGATCTAACCCTTTAGCTTGGTCTAAAAATAGAAGATCAGTATCTGTAAAAGCAAACTAATTTTTTAATATTATTAAAGACCCTTAAACTTACTTGTTTAAGGGTCTTTTTTTTGCCATTATTATAATCATAACTTGATTATGAATTTTAATAAAAAATTTTTAAAAATTAAACTTTTTCTTCTATTCTATATATTTACCTTCTCCCCCATTTTAGCTGATAATCATAATATTTATGAAACTTTAGAGAAGATCCAACAAGATATAAAAACTTTAGAGAAAGCAGTATATTCTGTATCGTCTCAAGAAAATATAAGTAAGGATACAAATTTAAACTTTAATGATAATTCAGAAGATGTATTAACAAGACATTTATTAAAATTGTCTGAAATAGAAAATCAATTTCAGATGCTTACAAATAAGTTTGAAGAAATAAACTTTAAATTAGACAAATTATCCAATAGATTATCCAAAGTTCAGGCTGATAATCAAATTAGATTTCAAGATATAGAAACAGGAATGATGAATGGGGAAAATAATTTAAAAGTAACAAAAAAAACAAATCAAGATAGCAAAAAAGACCTACCTGGTAGTTCTCAACCTCAAGATATAGGTTCAATTTCTTATAAAGATTCAGAAACAAATGAAACATCTCAACAAACTCAATCAGTTGAAACTACTGCAACAATTTTAACAGAGACATTTCAAGCTGAGGAAAAAATTTTACCTAATGAAACGCCTGAAAAACAATATGAGTTTGCTACAAGCTTTTTAAAAGTTGGGGACTATTCAACAGCAGAAAGAGCTTTTAGAGAATTTGTTCAGACTAATCCAGATCACAAATTAGCAGGAAACGCTCAATATTGGTATGCAGAAACGTTTAGAATAAGACAACTTTATACTGATGCAGCTTCAGCTTACTTAGAAGGTTACCAAAAATATCCCAAAGGGGAAAAAGCCCCAGTGAATCTTTTGAAGCTTGGAGTGTCAATGGTACAGATTGGTGAAAAAGATCAAGGTTGTAAGATGATTAATGGTGTTGAAAAACAATATCCAAAAGCTAATCAATCTGTTATTCAAAAAGCGAAATATGAGTCTCAAAAATTTGAGTGCAAAAAACAAAATTCCTAAAGATCTTCAAAAAAGGTTGAGTAATAAAAAAATTAATCAAATTTATAAAAGATTTGAAAAATCACTTAATATAGAGGATAAATTTGCTGTAGGAGTTTCTGGTGGGCCTGATAGCTTAGCGTTAGCTTTTTTAGCAAAAATTTTTTCAGTTAAAAAGAATATTCCTGCCAAATTTTTTATTGTTAATCATAAACTTAGAAAAGACTCAACTCGAGAGGCAAATCTTGTAAAAAAAACCTTAAAAGAAAATTCAATAAATTCTGAAATTTTGACTTGGAATGGAAAAAAACCAAATAGAAATATTCAATCTCTAGCAAGGCAAAAAAGATATAATTTGATATTCCAAAAATGTGATAAGTTGAAAATAAATAATATTCTGCTTGGACATCACCAAGATGACTTAATGGAAAATTTTTTTTTAAGATTATTAAGAGGAAGTGGATTAAAAGGACTAATATCATTAGATGAAAGAAATAAAATCGGAGATAAAAATTTATTAAGACCACTGATAAATCAAAAAAAAAAAGATTTAGAATTTATAGCAAAATATGTTTTTAATTTTTATGTGAATGATCCTGCAAATATAGATGAAAAATATCAAAGAGTCATAATTAGAAATTTAATTAAAGAACTAAAAAAAAATGGTTTAGATAAGAAAAAATTTTTAAAGACAATTAATAATTTAAAGTATTCTAATGAAGTGGTTAATTTTTATGTACATAAAAATTTAGAAGATAATACATATCTTTTATTAAACAAAAATAAAATAATGTTAAAAAAAGAATTTTTTTATCAACCATACGAGATAATCTTTAGAGCTTTTTCAGATTCAATTAAAAAGATTGGTCAAAAATACTATTCTGTTAGAGGAAAAAAATTAGATAGTACGATCCAGCAGATCAGGAATAGTAGATTATCCAAGCTAACTTTAGGGGGTTGTATTATTGAAAAGGTTAATCAAACTGTAATTATTTCAAAAGAATGACAAATTATCACCTCAAAATACTAAATTGCCACTTGTTTAATTATTAATAATTCTTATTTTATAGTTATGAATCTAAAAAATATAGCAATGTGGGCAATCATAGTTTTTTTAACTATTGGTCTTTACAACATGTTTAAAAATCCTCAATCAAAAGTAAGGGGTGATAGTCCAGTTATTTTTTCTGAATTCTTAACTTCAGTAGATAATGGAGAAGTTTTAAAAGTAGAAATTCAAGGTAACAATATTAAAGGTGTCTATTCAAACGGAAATACCTTTACAACCTACTCACCCAATGATCCTAATTTAATTGAAAAACTTTCTGACAAAGGTGTTAGCATTTCTGCATCACCGTTAGATGAAAAAATGCCATCATTGTTTGGCGTATTACTTTCTTGGTTCCCAATGTTATTATTAATTGCTGTTTGGATTTTCTTTATGAGACAGATGCAAGGCGGCAAAGGTGGAGCAATGGGTTTTGGAAGATCTAAAGCAAAAATGATGAATGAATTAAAAGGTAAAATTACCTTCAACGATGTTGCTGGCGTAGAAGAAGCTAAAGAAGAGGTAGAGGAGATCGTTGAATTTTTAAAAGATCCTAAAAAGTTTAGTAGACTGGGTGGAAAAATACCAAGAGGCGCTTTATTAGTCGGACCCCCAGGAACTGGAAAAACATTACTTGCAAGAGCTATAGCTGGTGAAGCAGGAGTTCCTTTCTTTACAATTTCAGGATCAGATTTTGTTGAAATGTTTGTGGGTGTTGGGGCATCTAGAGTTAGAGATATGTTTGAGCAAGGAAAAAAGAATTCTCCGTGTATAATTTTTATAGATGAAATTGATGCAGTAGGAAGAAGTAGGGGTGCAGGCTTAGGTGGTGGAAATGATGAAAGAGAACAGACTCTAAATCAGCTATTAGTAGAAATGGACGGTTTTGATACTAATGAAGGTGTTATTATAATTGCAGCAACTAACAGACCTGATGTTTTAGATCCTGCTTTATTAAGACCAGGAAGGTTTGATAGACAAGTGGTTGTTTCAAATCCAGATATTTTAGGTAGAGAAAAAATTCTTAAAGTACACGTTAAAAAAATTAAAATGGCTCCTGATGTAAACTTAAGAACTATAGCAAGAGGGACTCCAGGTTTTTCTGGTGCAGACCTTGCAAATATAGTTAATGAGGCTGCTTTGTTAGCTGCAAGAAAAAATAAAAGAATTGTCACCTTAAATGAATTTGAAGAAGCTAAAGATAAGGTAATGATGGGAGCAGAGAGGCGATCAATGGTTATGACTGAAGATGAAAAAAAATTA
>MDTB01035427.1_pt1 | contig 11907 bp, 10 predicted proteins | sample 811161 | NCBI WGS metagenome assembly MDTB01 (sample SAMN05326650, study PRJNA326480) | marine metagenome | isolation source: seawater | place: Mediterranean Sea | collected 2009 | reverse complement strand
TGATTTTGCGAAACATATGAAAAACTTTAAAAATCGTCAAGAAAGATCTTTTTATTTTAAATATAATTTGTGATTAAACTTAATAAAATAAAATGTCTCTTGAAAAAAAAATAGAAGAAAAATTAAAAGAAAGTCTCAAAAATAAAGATAAAACAGTCTTTCCAACTTTAAGACTCATAATTTCTGCAATTAAAGATTTTAAAATTGCCTCAAAAGTCAGAGAAGGTTCCTTAAAAGACCAGGAAATCATTTCAATTTTAAAAAAGATGAATAAACAAAGAAATGATTCGTGCGATGCATATAAGAAGGCAGGCAGAGAAGATTTGTTAAAAAAAGAACAGGATGAAATTTCTGTTATAAATAATTTTTTACCAAAACAAATGAGCGAAGAAGAAACAAAAAATATATGCAAAAAGGTAATTGATAATCTAGAAGCAAAATCAATTAAAGACATGGGGAAAGTAATGGGAGTTTTAAAAAAAGATTATGGAGATGTTTTGGATTTTTCAAAAGTAAGTAATCTAATAAAAGAATTTTTAAAATGATAATGAAGTATCCAAAAGAATATTTAGACGAAATAAAACTTAGGGTAAAAGTATCCCAAGTAGTTAGTAAATATGTTCAATTAAAAAAGAGGGGTAAAGAATTTATCGGATTGTCTCCTTTCAAAAATGAAAAAACACCTTCGTTTACCATAAATGATGAAAAGGGATTTTATCATTGTTTTAGCACAGGTGAACATGGAAATATTTTTGATTTTTTAATGAAGACTAGGTCTTTAGGATTTGGCGAAGCAGTAAAAGTTTTAGCACTAGAAGCGGGGATGCAAATTTATAAATTTTCAAAATATGACAAAGAAAAAGAAGAGAAGTACAGTAAATATAAAAAAATAATAAAAGAATATTCAGACTATTTCATGAACCAATTATTTGATAAGAAAAATTCTTTTGCTTTAGATTACCTAAAAAAGAGAGAATTATCTGAAGAAGCAATTAAAAAATTTCAATTAGGATATGTTCCAATGAATAACTTTTTTAATGAATTAACAAAAAAATATTCTATAGAAGATATTAAATCAACAGGACTATATTATTTTGTAGAAAAAAATCAAAAATATGTAGATAGATTCAAAAATAGAATTATTTTTCCAATATTAAATTTATCTGGGGATGTAGTTGCGTTTGGAGGAAGGATTATTAAAGGTGAAAATTTAGCTAAATACATAAACTCTCCAGAAACAGAATTTTTTAAAAAAGGAAGACAACTATTTAATTTGAATTTTGCAAAAGATGAAAGATCTAGAACTAAAGAAGTTATAATCGTCGAAGGATACATGGATGTCATATCTCTTTATTCAAGAGGAATTACAAATGTTATCTCAAATTGTGGAACAGCTGTTACCGAGAGTCAGATTAATCTAATTTGGAAATTTTTTTCTGATCCAGTAATATGTTTAGATGGAGATAAAAGTGGTCAGCAAGCAGCACTAAGAATAGCTGAAAGATTATTTTCTTTAATAAATGAAGAGAATAGAATTTATTTTTCAATACTAGATCATGGGAAAGATCCAGATGATATAATAAAAGATTTAGGCAAAGATGGTTTTTTAAAATTCTTAGAAAACAAAACAATTATTCAATCTTTTATTTGGGACAGTCATGTAAACAAAATTAATACAAATAATCCATATGATGTGACAAAATTTGAAAAGCAAATGAGAAAATTATGTTCCTCTATAAAAGACGATACTCTTAAAAAATACATTCTAGAGGATTTTCTATCTAAGGTTAATAAACTTACTCCAAATGTTAACAATAAGATTTATTATAATTTTTCTAAACGTAAAAATTTTAAAGTTCTTAATGAAACAAAAAAAATACATCTGCAGAAAAAAAATTTTACAAGAGAAAATTTAGTAGAATTTTCAATACTTTTTATTATGATTTTTTATGGGGGGGCGATTCAAAATAACCTTAAAAGTGTATCGCAATTAATGTTTTCTAATTCTGATAACGAAAAATTAAAAGTTTTGTTAATAGACCTAATAAATTCAAATAGAACAGAAAAAGAAATTGAGAATGAAGCAATTAAATTAAATTCAAGCTTAGTAAAAAATATTATCGATAATTCCAACTTAAAATTGATAATTAATAAAAAAAACTATGATCAAATAAAAGAATTATTTAAGGACTTCATAAATGATCTTATTGAAAGCCAAAATAAAAAAAAGATAGAATCTTTAGAGGAAAAATTAATAAATAATATGGAAGAAAAGGCCTATTCAGAACTGCTTAAGCTCAAAAGTCAAATAAATAGGGAATAATTAAAGATAGATTTTTAATATTTAGTGTTTATATATATTTCACAATCTTATTCAGCTTATGAGCGAAAAACTAATTACAAAATCTTTTGAAAGAATCCTTGAGAAAGGAAAAAACCGCGGTTTTATTACTTACGAAGAACTGGGTAAATCTTTAGGTAAAAGAGGTGGATCTTTTGAAAATACAGAGAGAGCTTTTTTAATTATAGCTGATAATAAAATTACCTTAGTAGAAAAAAAATCAGAATATCAATCTAATAAGAAAAAAGAAACATCAAGTAATACCGAGGAAAAAACATCTGAGAAAAGTGATGATCCAATTAGAATGTATCTTAGAGAGATGGGTGGTGTCGAATTGCTATCTAGAGAAGGAGAAATTGCCATTGCTAAAAGAATTGAGGCCGGAAAAGATGTCATGATAAATGCTCTCACACAAAGTCCGATCATTGGAAAAAAAATATCTGAATGGAAAGATAGAATTGAAAATCAAGAAATGTTGGTTAGAGATATAATAGATATTGACTCAACCTACGAAGATTTTGAAGCTTCTAGCGATGGAGAGGTAAAAACAAAAAAAGCTACTGAAAATAAGATTAAAACCAAAGATGAAAATAATGAAAATGAAAAAAATCCAGATGAGAAAGGAGAGGTTACCGAAGAGGATGAGTTTAATCTTTCTCTCGCAAAAATGGAAGAAGAGATTAAACCTAGGATACTAAAATTATTAGAGTCTTTAAATAAAAACTATCTTAAATTACAAAAGTACCAAAAAGAAAACCTAGAATGTATACTATCGGGAAAAGAACTATCAGTATCCAAGAATAAAAATTTTAAAAAAATTCAATCCATTTTAGTTGACAATTTTAAAAATTTACAAATAGCCCCACATGTTGTTGAAGAACTTGTTCAGTCCCATTATAAAGAAAATAAAAAGATAGTCTCATTAGAGGGGGTTTTATTAAGACTTGCTACTGATAATAAAATTTCAAGAGAAGAATTTTTAAAATATTATATTGGCAATGAAATAAATCCAAAATTTGAAACTTTTTTAAACCAAAATCCTTTATGGAAATCTTTCTTCAAAAAATTTAAAAAAGATTTTGCTGAAATAAGAGATAGATTAGTAGAATTCAGTAAAAAAATTGGTCTTTCTGTTGGAGAATTTAAAAGATTAGTCAGTAGAATTCAAAAAGGAGAAAGAGAGTCTAGAATTGCAAAAAAAGAAATGGTTGAAGCTAATTTGAGGTTAGTTATATCAATCGCTAAAAAATATACTAATAGGGGTTTACAATTTTTAGATTTGATACAAGAGGGAAATATAGGTTTGATGAAAGCTGTAGATAAATTTGAGTACAGAAGAGGTTACAAATTTTCTACCTATGCAACATGGTGGATTAGACAAGCAATTACTAGATCTATAGCTGACCAAGCTAGAACTATTCGTATTCCTGTCCATATGATTGAAACAATTAACAAAATTGTAAGAACCCAAAGGCAAATTATGAGTGAGTTTGGAAGAGAGCCAACTCCAGAAGAACTTGCCAAAAAACTTGCTATGCCATTAGAGAAAGTTAGAAAAGTTTTAAAAATTGCTAAAGAACCTGTTTCACTAGAAACTCCAGTGGGTGATGAGGAAGATAGTAGCCTTGGAGATTTTATAGAGGATAAAAACGCCCTACAACCTCTTGATACAGCCATACAATCAAATTTAAGTGAGTCCACTACAAAAATTCTTGCTTCTCTTACGCCGAGGGAAGAAAGAGTACTGAGAATGCGTTTTGGAATTGGTATGAATACAGACCACACTCTTGAGGAGGTTGGACTTCAATTTTCTGTAACTAGAGAGAGAATTAGACAAATTGAAGCTAAAGCTTTAAGAAAACTAAAGCATCCAAGTAGATCTAAACAACTCAAAAGTTTTCTAGAAAAATAACTTTTTCTAATGTAAAAGACTGTGAAGGGCCTGTAGCTCAGTTGGTTAGAGCAGTACACTCATAATGTATTGGTCCCAGGTTCGAGTCCTGGCGGGCCCACCAAATACATGATGTGTATTTTTTACTGCTATTATGCTAGGGTTTAAAATGAATAATATTTCTTCAATTTATTTACCTCAAGAAATTCTAATAAACCTGACTTTGTCATTTATTTTAGGGGTAATTATAAGCCTAGTTTATAAGAAAACTCATAAAGGCTTAAGTTACTCTCAATCATTCATGGTAACGACTATTTTTGTTTCTGTAATTGTTTGTATGGTTATTATGATAATAGGAAACAATCTAGCAAGAGCTTTTGCTTTAGTTGGAGCTCTTTCTATTATTAGATTTAGAACGGTTGTAAAAGACACTAAGGATACCGCTTATATTTTTTGGTCCTTAGCCGCAGGAATGGCCTCAGGAACTGGTAGCTATTTTTTAGCTCTATCAGGGACTTTGGTAATTAGTGTTATCGCTTTTATTTTATATTACACAAATTTTGGATCTATTATTAAAAGCGAATTTATTCTTCAGTTCAGATTAGAGTCAAACGACAAAAAACTGTCTGAAAAATTTAATAAAATAATTTCAAATTATAGTAAATCGTATACGTTATTGAGTTCTGAAGCTTCAGATGATGGTAAAAGTATAAAAGCAAGTTATGACTTAGTTATGAAAGAAGAAAAAAAACAAACAGAACTTCTTAAAAAACTAACTGAAATAAGTGGTTTAAGTGAGATAGTTATAATTGCAGCAAAAAGTGACGTTGATTATTAATTTTATCATTAATAATGATGAACAAAATTTATAAATATTTTTTTTATTCATTTTTACTTCTAATTTTTTTATCTATTACTGTATTGACATTCAACTCTGACTTAAGAAGATTTTTTTTACACTATGCTTTAAACTCTTACAAAGTCTATATGATTGTATCGGTACAAAGTGATTTAAAACAAGATGTTCCAGATTTAAATTCAGCAAAAAAAAAAATTCTTGGTTTTATCAAAACTTCAAAAAAAGTAGCTAATGGAAAAAGCAAACTATTGATAGGTATTTACGACTCCACAAATTTAGTCCAATCAAGAATAATAAATTCACAAGATTTTGGAAAACTAGAGGAAGTTTTTCGTGAACTTGTAAAAATGGATCCTTTATTATTCAAAGCAAAAGTGTGGTATGCTAAATCATTAATTGCTAATCAAAAAAATAGCGAAGCTATTACTCAACTAAATGATGCCTTAAAATTAAATCCATTAGACGTTGAAACTTATAAGATTTTAATAAAACTTGCATCAAATGAAAACAATCAAAAACTAGCAAAGTCATATTGTAACAAGTATTTATCTTCAAATCTTGGGGGAGAAAAAAAACGTTATAGAAGCACAATTTTTACAGGGTCCAATATTAATAAGTTTGGAGTTCAATTCAATCCAAGGTCTGAAGATTTGAAAGAAAATAAAAATGAAATATATACTTATTCAGGTATTAATTTAGGTGAAATGAGCCAATACGAAATTATTCCGTCTAAATCCTCAGATTTAAAAAGTATAAATTTACTATTTAGTTTTGTTCCCGGAACAAAGCTTGAGATTAAAAATGTTCAATTGCTTTCAAATGAAAAAAAATACAACATCAAATACTCAGAAATTTTTGCTACGGCTAAACATTCCTTCTTTTTAAAATCTGATAATTCAGATTTTATTATATTTACACAAAATGATGATGAAATCATAAATTTAAAATTTAATAAAATTTTTAAAAATATTGATAAAATCTTATTAGAAATGAAAGTTGAAAGATTAGATATTGCCAACAATTATTGTAGCAGTTAAATGAAAAAAATTTTAAAAAATATTTTCTTTTTTGTAATTCCAGTTTTTTTTATTATTTTTTTTATATTTTCTTACAATGTAATAAAAACAGATTTTAGATTTGCACATCAATCTTCAATGGTTTACAACTTTTCTTTTGACTGGCCAAAATATTTTATCTTTGGTGAAGTAAAAAAATTTGTAAATAAGTTTCAAAAAGAAAAAAATTTAAAAAACTTTAAAAAAATTAATATTTATATTAATGAACAAAATTCAAGATCTCTTCTTGAAAAAACTCCTCTTTCAACCAAAAAATGGGTTAAGGCCAAAGTAGAATACGACGGCAATAATTTGAGAGATATAAGATTAAGATATAGAGGCGATAATCCCAGAAATTGGTTGATGTTAAAAAAGTCATTTAAAATTAGAACAAAAAGAAAAGAGCAAATCGATGGTGTTAGAAATTTTGACTATTTTCTTTACAGCGGGAGAATTTTTATGCCTTTTTTTATATCTAAAAAAATGAATTTAATTAATCAAAAAGCAAATATAGTTGATATTTTTATTAATGGAGAACCGAAAGGTCTTTTTGTTGAAGTAGATAGAATAGATGAAAATTTCTTAAGAAATAATAATTTGATGCCGGTAAATATTTATAAAGGTGAAAATTGGAACGTAGAAAAACATATAGGGGTAAATGATAATCTTTTTAATAATGCAAACCTTTGGTCAAAGTTAGCAATCTTTAATCAAAAAAAAGATAACGACAAATCGGATTTAGAGAAATTTTTAAAAGCGCTAAATAAAAAAAAATATTATAACGAAAATTTAATTCAAGATTATATTGATATGGATTATTTTTCAAAATTTGAAGCTTTTTTAACTTTAACACAAAACTCACATCATGATTGGTCTCATAATTTAAGATTTGTTTTGGATCCGTGGAGTGGCAAAATAATACAATTAATTACTGATCCAAATATTTCTAATTCAATACACGAATATCCTTTTTTAATCGATTTTGCTGCTAATGATCTTAGTTCATATTTAAATTTAAGAACTGATTTTATACATAATAAATATAAATGGTTGTATCATTATATAAAAAAACAAGATGTAATAACTGAATTAGAAAAATATTTCAATTTGATAAAAAAAGATCTTAGTCTGGCCGAAAAAAAAGAGCCGTTTTCATTTGATTTAAATCATACAGCTGATTTTCAAAAACGATTAAATTTTCTTAAAAGTAATAAAAAAAATATATCAGAAATTCTTGAGTCTAATTTTCAAAACTCCTATTGGAAAAAGGGTGATAATGGTTTAGAAATAGTGGTAAGTGGACATAATTCTTTGTCAAACCTAAAATTTACGTTTGATAATGAAAATGCACCAGAGTGGGTAGGTCTTGATATTAATTATGATAAAAAAATATCAGAAACTGAACCTAAATTCTTCTTAAAAAAAAATAAAAATTCCCAAACGATTAATGTTCCAATCGTAATTTACGCAAATAGGATAAAAAAATCCAATTATCAATCTAGGACTGATCAAGATTATAAATTATATAGCGTAGATACAAAATTTAGTTTTATTACGGAGAATGATAAAAAACCAATTAACATAAGTAGTGAAAATTTTTTCACTAAAAAAAATTATAATTTAATATCTAAAAAAACCAACAATGCTGTTAAAACAAACAATAGTAATAAAATTATTTTTATTAAACAGAGAACTAAATCAACAAAAATTTTATCTGGAAATATAATTGTGAAAGAAGATTTAGTATTTAATAATCCTGTAAAAATTGAAAAGGGGACTGTTTTTTCAATCATGCCAAATAAACATGTAATTTTTAAAAATAAAGTTATAGCTAGGGGTGATAAAGAAAACCCAATTATTTTTAAAAAATTAAATTCTGCTGGCTTTAATAATAGTGAAATTAAACCATGGGGCTCGATTGTTCTAATTGGGGGAAAAACAAAAAATAGTATTTTTGATCATGTAAAAATTAGAGGTGGTAGCGGTGGTTGGTATGAACAATTTTATTTTACCTCAATGTTTTCCTTACATAATGCTGATGATATAAAAATTATCAATTCAGAGTTTTCCTCTAATGAAATTTTTGATGATACAATCCATATTGTTTACTGTAAAAATATAATTTTGAAGAATATCGAAATTTTAAATGCTTATGCAGATGCTATAGATATCGATATCTCAAAAAATATTTATATTGAAAATGCTAATATAGTTTCACCTATCAACGATGGAATAGATTTTATGCAAAGTGACGGAGAATTAAATAATGTAAGTGTTTCTTACTCAAAAGATAAAGCTTTGTCTATAGGAGAAAACTCCTCTGTTATTATAAAAGATTCAAAGTTTTCAAGTAATAATATTGGGGTTGCAATAAAAGATAAATCTAAAGCAAAAATTTATAATACTTCTTTCAAAGATAATGATATCCAGGTTGCAGGATATGCTAAAAATTGGAGGTATTCAGGTGGTGGAAATATTGAAATTTACAAATCTTTTTTTTCCTCTTCTAAGACAAATCAATTTATTACAACGCAAGATCCTGATGAAAATGAAGAAACAATAAGAAAGGATTTGATTCAAGACTCGTCCATAAGCATTTTTAACTCTAAACTAGACGGCAAAACTTCTTCGAAAGGTTTGAATATTTTGATAAATTAAATTTTTTATGAAAGAAAACCAATTATTCACACGATATGAATTTAAATATTTACTCAGAAACAATGAAGCTAATGCAATTTTCAAAGAGTCTTTAAATTTTATGAATTATGATGAATATGCTCTAAAAAATAAAGGTTATTTTGTGAGATCACTATATTTCGATAATTACGACTATGATAATTTTTTTGAAAAGGTTGATGGGATTAAATTCAGAAAAAAATTCAGAATAAGAACTTATAATGATAAAATTAGTCAAAATAATCCAATTTATTTGGAAGCAAAAGGAAGAGTCCAAGATAGAATTTTTAAAAAAAGATTTAAAATAAATAACAAAGATTTAAGTTTTTTTTACTCAAAAAAAAATAGTAATTATTTACTTGATAAATATAAAAAAAATTCTTTGATTAAAGAATTTATATTTGATGTTTTAAAAAAAAGAATTACACCTAGAATTTTAATTGACTATAAGCGAAAACCACTAATAAACAAGCATGGATTATACTTCAGATTAACTTTTGATTCTAATTTGGTGTCTTCTAAAGCAAAAACTTTATTTAAAGAAAAAAACTTTTTTTTCCCACAAGCATGCAAACCTGGCTTTACAATTTTAGAAGTAAAATTTGAAAGAAGTATACCTGCTTGGTTTCATAGAACTATACAAGCTTACGATTTGAAAAGAAAATCTATTTCCAAATTTGTGTTTGGTGTTTGCAATTGTAGAATAAAAGATGAGACGTCAGATTAAAAAGATTAATTTAAAACAAATTCTTGAAGTTTACTGATAAGTACATTTATATCATTATTATTTGAATTTAAAATTGAAGCAAATTCTTCCTTCTGAGTTTTTGCTAAACTTAAACCTTCTACGATTAAATCTCTGATTAATGGTTTTTGAGGGTTTTTTGTGTAGACTCTCCAATCAATTTTTATTTCTGGAGATTTTAAACTTTCTGCTATTTTTGACTTTACGATAGTATAGTTTGAACTTTTAAGTTCTGCATCTATTACTTCAAACTTTTGAGAAGAGTAATCACTTAATCTTGAAGTTAAACTTTTCAAAAAATATTTTTGAAATAGATCCTGATATTCATTAATGGTATTTTCGTCTAAAGTTTTTCTTATTTTTCCTAATGTATAAAGACCTAAAGCTTTAATATCTACATTTTCTATTGCTATTTTTTCTATTACGTCATTTTTTTCATCTATCGTAAGTGACTTATCAGACAAAGTTTTAACCGCATCATCTACTAGTTCTTGAATAAAAATTTTTGGTTCTGAATTGTAGGTTACTGCAGAAATAGAATTAAAACAGAGAAGAAAACAAGATATTAGAAAAAATAATTTCTTTTTCATTGAAAAAGTTTTATTTATCTAAATCTCCCCAAGAGTCGTCATCTGAGTCGGACTTATTTTTTATTTTTTTTGATCTATCTTGAAGATATAAACTTTTAGTTGCCGCATAAAGATCAATTGAATTTTTTTCTAAACTTTCAAAATTTAACATATTGTCACCTCTAAAATCGACTGCTGTTGCTGCTTTAACCCCGACATAATCCACTTTATTTCCTGACATGCTTTTAATTTCTTTTTCATGCCAAGTAACTCTAGCAAATGCATCTAGGTACTGGTTATCAGCAACCATTCCGAATGAATCTCTTACAGTAGTAGGTCCTAAAATTGGTAAAACAAAATAACATCCTCCTCCTACGCCGTATGAACCTAAAGTTTGACCCAAGTCTTCTTTTTGATTTTCTAATCCTAGTGCAGCAGCAGGGTTACCAAAACCAAGAATTCCAATTGTAGTGTTTACCACAAAGCTACCTGTTGCGTGACCAGCTAAGCGCAGCTCTCCTTGAAGAAGATGATTGGGTATAGAGAGCAAGGTGGCTATATTTGAGGTAAAATTTCCAGTACCATTTCTTATCGGCTCAGGAAGTTTATTATAAGCCTTTGCTACTGGTTCCAAAATAACGTTGTCAAAACCTTGATTAAATTTAAATACGCCTCTGCTCACTTTTTCGAAGCACTCATTTTCTGCTTCAGCATTCGCACTTAACACTAGACAAATATTTAGAACAATTGAATAAATTATTATTTGTAATTTTTTAATTCCCATAATGGCTGTATATATAAATTATTGATGTTTTGCACATAAATCATGTCTTTATTTTAAAGGATTTTAGATATAAATTTGCTTTATTATAGGGTCAAAATTATGTTACTTAAAGCTAATAAATCGTTAAATTTTTCAAAAAAAGCCAGATCTTTAAAAAATATTCGTTTCATAATAATTCATTATTCTGGAATGCAATCAGGACGTGTATCTATGAATAGGCTTAAAAATCCTAAATCTAATGTTAGTTGTCATTACTTCATTGAGAGAAATGGTATTATTTTCCGTATGGTTGACGATAACAAAATAGCTTGGCATGCCGGTAAGTCAAAATGGAAAGGTATTACTGATTTAAATAAATGCTCTATTGGAATTGAAATTCAGAATAAAGGTCATTTTATAAAATATGAAAATTTTGCAAAAAAGCAAATTTTTTCACTTATTAAATTAATTAAAATGCTTATGAAAAAATACAAAATTAAGAAAATAAATATTCTTGGACACTCCGATATTGCACCTCTTAGAAAAATAGATCCGGGAGAAAAATTTCCTTGGGATCTTTTAAGTTCAAAAGGAGCAGCTACTTGGTATCCAAATCTAAAATTAAAAAACTTTAAATTAAAGCCAAATATTAGGAGAAAAATTTTTTTCAAAAATATTTATAAGATTGGGTACAGGTTTTTTAACTTATCTAAAAAGTCAAAAAAAGATCGTAAAATAATAACGGCTTTTCAAAGGAGATATTTGCCTAAAGAGGTTAATGGCAAAATAACTGATAAAACCCTTAAAATAAGCCAATTATTGTCCTAAAATCTTTAATTTTACTTGATTTTTTTCGCTATAAATATTATTTAATACTTGCCAGATAATTGGACAGTCGCTGCCAAATTGGTAGAGGAAAGTCCGGGCTCCGTAAAGACAATTTGCCAGTTAACGGCTGGCGAGGGCGACCTCAGGGCTAGTGCCACAGAAATAAACCGCCTAATCAAG
>MDTB01064194.1_pt1 | contig 11908 bp, 14 predicted proteins | sample 811161 | NCBI WGS metagenome assembly MDTB01 (sample SAMN05326650, study PRJNA326480) | marine metagenome | isolation source: seawater | place: Mediterranean Sea | collected 2009 | reverse complement strand
TGATAGATCCATTATAATTAATAAATTCAAGGAAACAGCAAAGTCATATTAATGCATAAAATATTATTTTATGACATACTATACTTTATATACGGAGTAAAAATGAATCATAGATCAATACTAGTGGTTGTTGCTCATCCAGATGATGAAGCCTTGGGAGCAGGTGGAACAATACATAAATTAACTTCGCTTGGTGTTGAAGTTAATTGTATGATATTGTCTGGTAGTGTTGAAGCAAGATCGACAAAACCATCTAAGAGTACAATACTTAAGAACATAAAAAAGTCTGGTGATTTATTAGGCATCAATGACCATACTATTGGTGACTTTGAAAATATAAAATTTAATTCATACCCACATTTAGAGATTGTTCAGTTTATAGAAGATGGAATAAATAAATATAAACCTACAACAATCATGACTCATCATTTATCTGATATTAATGATGATCATTTTGTTACATCAAAAGGATGCTTAGTAGCATCAAGACTATATCAAAGACAAAATGGTAAAAACAGACTACATAGCTTGCTAACAATGGAGATACAATCATCAACAGACTGGTCATATCCATCTGATAACCCATATCAACCAAACTATTACTGTCACATAAGCGAAGATAATCTAACAAATAAAATTGATGCATTGAATGCATATGAAGATGTACTGAGACCCGAGCCACATCCAAGATCAGTGAATGCAATTAAATCTTTAGCCATTGTCAGAGGTTCAGAGTGTAAAAATCAATACGCTGAATCATTCCAATTACTTTATGGGTTGACTCAACTAGAGTCTCTATAACGATGAGCGAGAAACGGGGCTCAAACCCGCGACCTCAACCTTGGCAAGGTTGCGCTCTATCAACTGAGCTATTCTCGCATCATTAAATACTATTTTATGATAACATTCCAAGACTTTTTTACATAATAAAAAAATGATATCAATGTCAATAATGCTGATACCTGTAAAAGTATTGTGCCAATCCAATATGTATCATAACCAAAAATAGGAAATTTATATAATAAGAATAGTAGAGAAACCAATTGCAAGGCTGTTTTTACTTTCGATATCATAACTACAGATAGTTTGATATTTTCACCAAGTTCAGCAACCCTCTGTCGTATAGCAATTACCAAATATTCACGAGTAATTATTATCAGTATAGAGATGGTAAATACTATTTCTTGATTCTCTGATATCAATAAAATCATAGTGATAATTACTAATAACTTGTCAGCAACAGGATCAAGGAATTCTCCAAAATTAGTTTGTTGTTTCATATATCTTGCTAAGAAACCATCAAGATAATCTGTGATAGATGCTATTAAAAATAACAAAAAAGCTAAGAAACGATTTGTTTCACTATTTGAGATAAATAGATATACAATAATAGGTATAAGGATTATTCTTAATAATGTTAAGGAGTTTGGTAAATTATAATTCATTTTAAATGTAGATGCCTATAAATTATTTCCGCTAATCGTGAATTAATTCCTGGAACATTTATTAAATCCTCAACAGAAGATTTCAAAACACCTTGAATACCTCCGAAGTATCTCAGTAGTTCTAATTTTTTAACTTTACCAATACCTGGTATAGAGTCAAGCTTAGATTCAAACTGCCTTTTTAAACCCTTCTTCCTTTGGCTCGTTATAGCAAATCTATGCGCTTCATTTCTTATCTTTTGCAAAGTATTAAGAGAATATATTGATAAAGAAAGTGTTATATCTCTAAAACTTGCATCTAAGATTCTATCATTCTTTGTCAATCTCTTTTCGCCTTTAACAACACCAAGTAGTAAAATATTCTTAATACCCAAATTATCAAGAACATTTTTAGCTTGTGTAATTTGACCTTTACCACCATCAACAACTATTAGATCAGGAATTTTATTCTCTATCTGAAGCTTAGATAATCTTTTATTCAACACATAATTCATAGCACCATAATCATCATTTTTTTTAAGAAAATTCAGACTATATCTCCTGTACATTTTCTTGTCAGGTCCATCTTTTGAGAACCATACCGCAGAGCCATGCATATTAGATCCTCCGAGATGGCTAATATCAAAACATAATGCAGTTTCTATCTGAGTTTTTTTTGATAAATCTTTATCAAGGCAGCTGAATATATTGAGTTTTAATTTAGAGGATAATAATAGCTTTAGTCTTTCATCTGTATTAATTTGACATAACTTGAACCAATCTTTAAAAGGCTTACGTTTAGGATGAATTAATGTAGTTTGTATTTTATACTTCTTATAAAATACTTTTTTGAGAAGATCTAAATTATCAATAAGATTAGATATGATAATTTTTTCAGGAGGTTTACTATTTAAGTAATATTGTGAAATAAAAGAATCTAAAATGTTTTTTTGAGAGTCTGTATTTTTAAAATCAAAAGTTTTATTACCAAGATTAATACTGTTCCTGACCATAAAAACATCAACACAATGAAAATCTTCAGATGAACTAATCGTAATGACATCAATGTTCTTCTGATCATTGATTATGTTTCTGGAATTTGTGATGCTCCTTATAGCAGATATTCTGTCTCTAACTTTAGATGCTTCTTCATATTTTTGTATTTTTGATAGTTCATGCATTTTTTTATTATAATCACTGATAATTGAATCATTTTTTCCCTGAAGAAACTTTAATGCATTATTTACTAGCTCATTATATGAAGTCTTGCTAATTTTATTTACACATGGCGCATCACATCTATCTATTTGATGTTGTAGACATGGTTTTTTTCTATTCAAAAAATAGGTATCATCGCATGATCTGACTTTAAATATCTTTTGTACTAAATTTAACATATACCTTACATGGTTTACTTGCGTATATGGCCCGAAAAATAATTCTTTTGAATCTTTTCGCTGACCTCTAAAGAATTTAACAGATGGGTAGTTATGTGAAGAATTAATTAAAATATATGGATATGATTTATCATCTCTTAGGAGAATATTATATTTGGGCTTATACTCTTTAATTAGTGTATTTTCCAGTATAAGGGCTTCTTCCTCATTTTTAGTGATGGTAGTCTGAATATTGCAAATATTCTCTACCAGTTTACTAGTTTTAATTGAAAGAGATGATTTGTTGAAATAAGATAGTACTCTCTTTTTTAAATTAAGGGCTTTACCAATATATATAATATTAGAGTATTTATCTTCAAACTTATATATACCTGGCCTGGTTGTTAAGTTTGATACAATTTTTTTTAAATTAATATTCATCGATATAATCTAGCCAATTCCAAAATATCTATGATCATGGGCATAGATAATCTTTTTGTATTTACATTAATCTTACTACAATGATATGAGTCTATTAAGGTCAAGTTATTATTTATTTTATGAATTGCTCCATGAGAGAAATTGTATTTTTTTATTTTTTTTTCATAGACTTTTAAAACTGCTTTATGAGCAACTAATCCAAATGCAATGATGACTTTTAGATTAGATAATGAATTTAATTCATATTTAAGATATGCATTGCAGTTAGTAATTTCTGATGAACTAGGCTTGTTTAATGGAGGAAGACATTTAACAGCATTAGTGATATGTGGATAAGTATTAATACTATTATTTGTATATCTCGCAACATTAAGAGCTTTGTTTAATATATTTCCAGAAAAATCACCATCAAATATTTTTCCAGTTCGATTAGCGCCAAATAATCCTGGTGCTAAACCAATAATACATAGAAATGTACTGTTAGTTGATCTAGGAGCTATAGGTTTGTTAATGAGACTTGGATACATTAATCTTAACTTCTTAAAATTTTTTACAATCCTCGGGCATTTAGTACAATCAGACAAATGAAGCATATTAGTACTTAAGCAACGTTGAACCCCATGTAAAGCCTGCGCCAAATGCTTCTAAAAGAATGGTATTATCTTTTTTAAGATTACCTTTGACAGTAGCATAATCTATAGCAAGCGGTATTGATGCTGCAGATGTATTTCCATGTTCTCGTATAGTCGTAATGACATTTTCTGCAGGCAATGATATTTTTTTTGCAATTGCATTAATGATTCTACTATTAGCCTGATGTGGAATTAACCAATCTATTTGCTCGATAGCTATGTTATTATTCTTTAGAGTTTCCTTGGCAAGTTCTCCCATTGTATTTACAGCTATTTTAAATACATCATTACCTTTCATTTCAATGAAATCAGAATCAGGGTTAACTGTTAGTAAATCTTTATAAATTCCATTAGAGCCTATTGTGCTAGATATTATTCCCGGACTATTAGAGGCGCTAATCAAAACTGCGCCAGCTCCATCGCCAAACAAAACACATGTATTTCTATCATTCCAATCAACAATTGAACTCATTTTCTCAGATCCGACAACTAGCACATTATTAACAGATTGATTTCTGATATATTTATCTGCGATATCTAGAGCATAAATAAATCCAGTACATGCTGCATTAACATCGAATGCGAAACAGTTTTCAATATTAAGTTTATTTTGTAATAAAACCGCAGAGCTTGGGAAATTTCTTTCTGGCGTAGAAGTCGCCATCAAAATCATATCAATAGATTTGATATCTATATCAGAACGTTCTATTGCCTGAATTGAAGCATCATATGCCATATCTACAGATGACTCATTATCATCAGCTATACATCTTTGGACGATTCCTGTTCTCTCATATATCCATTGATGGGATGTGTCTACCAATTTTTCAAGATCATAATTAGTTAGTACTTTTTTAGGTAGATATCCACCAGTTGCAATAATTTTTGAAAAAGTATTACTCATTTGATAGCTCTATTTGAATTGATGATTCTATTTTATCAAGTAACTGGTTTTTAACCTCATAATAAGCTGTGCTTATTGCTTGGCTAAATGCATATGAATCTGCTCCGCCATGACTCTTAACTACTATGCCTTGCAGGCCTAGTAGGCTAGCTCCATTATATTTTCTAGGATCTACCTTTTTTTTGACGGAATTCATTACAGGCAAGCTAATTAAAGCTGACAATTTTGTAAATATATTCTTAGTAAATTCTGTCTTGATAAAATGACTTATTACTTTTGCTACTCCCTCTATACTTTTTAAAGCAATATTCCCTGCAAATCCATCCGTAACTATTACGTCAAATTTACCACTAAAAATATCATCACCCTCAACAAAACCAGCATAATTAAGATTTGATTTCTGTATAAGCTGTCCAGCAGACTTTATAGTTTCATTGCCCTTAAATTCCTCTGAGCCTATATTCATTAGACCTACAACAGGTTTTGTATTTAATTCTAATGATTGAACTAAGGCTGAACCCATGATTGAAAATTGATATAAATGATGCGCTGTACACTCTACGTTAGCTCCAAGATCTAACATATGGAACTGACCAGTCTTTGTTGGAAGAGAGCCACATATTGCAGGTCTATCTATACCTGGAATAGTTTTCAAAATAATTTTCGACAAAGCCATCAATGCACCTGTGTTACCAGCGCTAACGCATGCATCAGCATCTTTATCTTTCACTGCATTAATTCCTAGTCTCATTGAAGAGTTTTTTTTTGTACGTATAGCTGCGATAATTTCATCGTTCATGCTTATAGATTCATCTGTATGAATGATTTTATAGCGTATGCCCTCAAGCGCTCTTGTTTTGTCTGATAAGAAGGTATTTATTTCATTTTGATCTCCTACAAGGATCAAAAAAATATCTTTGAATTTTTCTAGAGTGTCTATAGCTGCAGGAACTGATGATGACGCGCCATGATCTCCGCTCATCATATCCAGTGCTATGGTTATTTTTTGATGCATAACAATTAGTTTACTAAGAATTTACTATGTTTGCGAATCTTCTTGTTTCTCTTTTTTGACTTTAGGCGCAATGATCTCAGTGCCTTTATAATAACCATCTTTAGCGATATGATGACGCAGATGTCTAACACCTGTTGTTTTATCTACTGACATAGCTGGTCCAGGTAGACCATGATGAGATCTTCTCATCCCCTTCTTAGATTTAGATTTTCTACTTTTTTGAACGGCCATAAAAACACCAAATTATTATAAAATATAAGCTATTCTAAGCAAAAAACACTTATCAAGCAATTTATATCTTTGCATTTTATGTAAATAATATTAAAAATAGATATAAGATTTAAAAATCTCAAGCTTTCTGCTAATATTTAGCTAAAATTAATTTGGAATAACATACTATTTAAGATGAGAAAACTTATACTTGCATCAAGTTCTATACATAGAAAAAAATTATTAAATCAATTAAAGCTTCGATTCACAGTTGTTAGCCCTAATATTGATGAAACCAGAAAAAAAAATGAGCCTATTAGTCGATTCGTGAAAAGATTGTCGAAAGAAAAAGCAATGAAAGTTGCATGTAAAAATGAGAATTCAATCGTCATTGGATCGGATGAAGTAGCGGTTGTGAATAACAAGATATTGGGCAAACCAATAACAGTAAATAATGCTAAAAAACAACTTAGGCTAATATCTGGAAAAAAGGTCATCTTTAAGACAGGAATATGTGTTGCATGTTTGTCTGAGAAGAAATTATACTCATCCGTTGTTAGTTACAGTATCATAATGAAAAAGCTAAGTGATAGTCAGATAGCAAATTATATCAAAAAAGAAGATATGTTAAATTGTGCAGGTAGTATAAGAATTGAAGGTTTAGCAATTGGTTTAATAGAAAAGACATCTGGATCAGATCCAACATCCATTATAGGACTACCCTTAATAAAATTATCTTATTATCTAGAAAAGATAGGTTATAAAATTATTTGATCTAATTTATGAAATGGTCATATCCTTTCAAAGATAAATTTATTAATTTATCATTTTCATAATAGTTGAGATTATTTTTTGTAATATTTCCTATCTTAGTAATCCTTATATTATGCTTTTTTGATAAATATTTAATTCTTGTACTATACTTGCTACTAGCGGTAAAACATAGCTCATAATCCTCTCCTCCACCGATAATACATTCATAGAAAATATTTCTTTTTACAATTTTATTTAGTATTTTATTAAATGGTATCTGATTAATATGAATATTTGCTCCACATTTGCTCTCACACATAATATTTTTTAGATCCTTAGCAATTCCATCAGAGATATCAATACAGCTTGTTGCAAATCTAGATAGATCCATGCCAAGTTTTATTCTTGGCTGTGGTGTATGTAGATATTTTTTTAAATGCTTAAATTCCTTTGAATAGTTTTTATTATTTTTTATCATTAATGCAGCTCTAGCAGAACCTAATTCACCAGTTACATATATATCATCGTTAAGCTTAGCACCGCTTCGATATAATATATTATATTTAGTGGTGCCGATAACTTGAATTGATATACTTAAAGGTCCTTTGTTAGTATCTCCGCCAATTAAAGCAATATTGTACTCGTTAGTCAGTTCACTTATACCTTTATAAAATGATTTTATCCAGGACGAATTCAAGTCAGGTATTGTGATGGCCATAAATATATATTGTGGCTTACAACCCATCGCAGCAATATCGCTAAGATTCGTTGCAAGACATTTATAACCGATTTCATATGCTGTATAGTCGCTGGTAAAATGTGGACCTAAAAGAGATGTATCTGTGGTAATTACAAGAGTATCTCCACCATTTACTTTTATTACAGCGCAATCATCTCCTATACTTCTTAATACGTTTTTAGATTTTGTTTTAATATTTGATATTATATATTTTAGTATATCATTTTCATTTTTAATCATTTTTTAATTTTAACCAGTAATTTATCTAATATTTTATTTATAAATTTATATGATTCAGTAGAAGAATATTTTTTTGCTATATTGATAGATTCATTAAGGACTACTTTTTTAGGAATATCATCTCGATACTGTAACTCACAAACTGCTAATCTTAGAATCGACCTATCGATGGACGGCAACGTGATAAGAGTTATATCTGAGTTTTGCTCAATAAAATCATTAATCCATTCCATGTTTGACTCATATAATTCAATAATATTAATAAAATATTCTCTATCATAATTTCTTTTTTCTACAAAAGTATTTGTTATTTCTGAAAATGAATATCCATTTAGATCATGTTGATATAAAATCTTTAGTATATTTTCCCTAGCAATAGTTCTGTCTTTGGGATTAAATTCACTCATTATTAATTTTATTTATAATTTCGTACATTGAAATTGATGAGCTAGCAAAATCTTTACCTTTATCATATTTTTTACCTGCCCTATCAATTGCTTGTTGCATACTGTCGGTTGTTAAGATTCCATTTATTACTGGTATTTTATATTCTAATGATAGGTTTCTTAATCCATTAATAACTGTCGATGAAAGATACTCATCATGCTTAGTATCTCCCTTTATGATACATCCTAATGCTAGTATTTGTTTTGGTTTAAATTTTTCTATAATAAGTTTAGCAATTAAAGGTACTTCGAAAGCTCCAGGTACTTCAATAAAACCAATATCCCCAACATATGATGTTATGATGTTTGGAGGATTATGTGAATGTTTAATAAAACTATATGCCAAACTCCCTGTTATTTCTCTATGGTAAGAAGTCGAAACTATGATAGTTTTGCTTTCATTTAAATCACACAGAGATAAATAAATGTCTTTGTCTAGACTTGATGGATGAGGATATATGTTTTCTGAATCTATATTAACTTTTTTCATTATTTACTAATATATTTAATTACATTTAAGCCAAAAGCATTAATACCATGATAAACTTTTGGAGTACTCAACAATATCATATCTTTTACACCTATATCACTTAGTATTTGAGCCCCAATCCCTACGGTCCTATAATCATCAATTTTTTTAGAATTCCTAATTGGTCTAGATTTTGTAGTTTTTAAATAATTTATATGACTTGTTGATAAATTGTCAGTTATAAAAACCATAGCGCCTTGTTTAGATTTTGATATTTTTTTTAATGCACTTTCTAGTGGCCAGGTTGATAAATTCATAGATTTAATCGTATCAGTTAGAACATTTTGAACATGCACACGAACCGTAGTTGGGGATGACGAATCTATCTGATTTTTTATTAATACAAAATGTATTAAAGATGTCAGAGTATCCTCATAAAATATACATCTAAATACGCCATAGTCTGTTGATATCGTCTCTTCAGTTATTCTTTTGATAGTTTTTTCATTAGCAGTTTTATATTTTATAAGATCCTCAATTGTTCCTATCTTTAATTTATGCTTTTTTGCAAATGCAAGTAAATCTTTTTTGCGTGCCATTGTTCCGTCTTCATTAAGTATTTCTACTATCACAGATGAAGGTTCTAACCCAGCTAATTTTGCCAAATCACATCCAGCCTCTGTATGCCCAGCTCTTACCAAAACGCCACCATCTTTTGCCATTAATGGAAAAATATGTCCTGGTTGAACTAGGTCGCTAGGTTTTGATTTTTTTGAAACTGCAGTTTGGATTGTTTTTGCTCTATCTGCAGCAGATATACCAGTAGTCACACCTCTGGCAGCCTCGATAGATACGGTAAAATTAGTTTCTTTAGAGGTTTCACCTGTTTTTTTTATTAGTGGTAATCCAAGTTTCTTGCATTTTTGGCTAGTTAGAGTAAGACATATTAAGCCTCTTCCTTTTGAGGCCATGAAATTAATATCTTTAGCAGAAACAAATTCTGCAGCCATCACAAGATCTCCTTCATTTTCTCTATTCTCATCATCCATTATGATAACCATTTTGCCTTTCTTAATGGAATTAATAATTTCTTGTGTACTGTTAATCATTCTTTAATTTCTCAAGATGTTTAGATATATAGTCTACCTCAATATTAACTTTTTGTTCGACTTTATAGTCTTTAAATATAGTGTTTTCATATGTATGAGGAATTATCATTAAGTCAACAATATTATTAGAAATTTTATTTATAGTTAAACTAACACCGTCTATGGAGATTGACCCTTTATGTATCAAATATTTTAGAATCGATAAATCAACTTCCAGTAGTATTTCCCAAGAATCTTTTATTTTCTTTAATGATCTAATAGTTCCGAGAGAATCTACATGACCAATTGTTATGTGACCATTAATAAACTTCTCTAATGTTAATGGAAATTCAATATTAACCATATTATCAAAATTTAAATATTTCAGAGCAGTTAAATTATATGTCTCAGGAGATAGATCAAAATAGCAGAAATTTTTAGAAAATTTTTTAACAGTTAAACAAACACCATTTACACAAACGCTATCACCTAAATTTAAAGCTGTATGAGATAGATCAAGGTCTAATACTAACGATATATTTTTATCAGTTTCTATTAATTTTTCTACCCTGCCGACTTGTTCTATTATTCCACTAAACATATTGTTTTTCTAATTTAACCTTAAGATCATTATTAATAATTATCATATCACTAATTGAGAATAACATCTTATCAGAAAGTTTTTTAATATCTCTGACACCAGAAAAAGAAACTGAAGATGAACCTAGTATTTTCGGCGCTATGTATAAAAGTATCTCATCAATCAATTTTTCATTAAGAAAAGATGACATTAGGCATGACCCTGATTCTAAAAAAATATTATTTATATCCTGTTGTGCAAGATATTTTATACATTCCTTAATATTAAGCCTATTGTTTTGCGATGATATTTTAACTAAAACAACATTTGAACGATATTTATTTGAAGAACGACTCCTTGATGTAAATATATAAATTAATCTACTCTTATCTTTAAATATTTTACTACTTATAGGTATTTTCAAATTACGGTCTATGATAGCTACATCAGGTTGTTTGATAATCTTTTTCAATAAATGGTTATTTCTTACAGTCATTTGCGGATTATCTTTTAAGATTGTCTCTGCTGATGTGAAAATTATTGAGCTGAGTGCTCTTTCTGTTTGGACATCATCTCTCGATTCTGCAGATGATATCCATTTACTCTCACCATTATGCAAAGCTATCTTGCCATCAATAGATACACCAAATTTAGCAGTAATATATGGTCTTTTATTGATGAATTTACTAAAGAATCCTTTGTTTAAGGACATAGTCTCTTTTTTTAGAATACCAGTTTTAACAATAATTCCAGATTTTCTGAGTTGTTTGACACTTTTTCCATTAACTAGAGGATTGGGGTCTAAGCATGAGATTACCACTCTTCTTATCTTGCTCTGTATAATTAAGTCAGAACATGGCGGGGTTCTTCCATAATGGCAACATGGTTCTAGATTGATATAAAGAGTAGCGTTATTGGCTTTATTCCCTGCTTTTTTAATAGCCTCTTGCTCAGCATGAGGCCCACCAGGTTTTTTATGATATCCTGAGCTAACAATCTTATTATTTTTTACAATTATTGCGCCCACCATAGGATTTGGTTGCACAGTAAATTTACCTTTATAAGCAAGATTTAAAACCTCATTCATGTAAAATTTATCAATATCTTTATTATTCATCATCAAGAAGATTAGTTTGTAGTTTTTTCATTTCAGGAGATAAGCTTTTTTCCAGATTATTTATAATTTCTATAAACGCATCTTTATTCTCGAAGTTTAAATATACAGATGCAAATCTAAGATATGCTACATGATCAAGATTAAGTAATTCATCCATAACAATTTTACCAATATCTTTAGACTTAATCTCTTTTTCTGGATATGTTAAACATCTCTGAAAAATCTTATTAAATGTTTTGTCAATATCATCAACTGAATTGACTCTTTTTTCTAATGCTAGATTAACGCCTGTTTTAATTTTTTCTTCAGAAAATAACTCAGATGATTCATTAGATTTTATTACTCTAGGATAAGATAATTCAGTCGTTTCGCTTGTGTTAAAGCGTGCACCGCATGATAAGCACTCTCTTCGTCTCTTGATAGCATTAGTCTCATTACTTAGCCTTGAATCAATTACTTTTGTTTCAGGCGCTC
>MDTB01057680.1_pt1 | contig 11908 bp, 10 predicted proteins | sample 811161 | NCBI WGS metagenome assembly MDTB01 (sample SAMN05326650, study PRJNA326480) | marine metagenome | isolation source: seawater | place: Mediterranean Sea | collected 2009 | reverse complement strand
GTTCATGTAGGTAATTTTGGTTGCTAAAAAAGCGTTAGCGGCATATTTCGTCAGTTCCGCCGATTTGATGTCCATAAACACAGTGGGGTTCCCCGAGCGAACAAAAGTCGCGTAAAGCTTTTCCATTGTTTTCTGAGCTCTTTCTGACTCTACGCCAACAACAATTCTGTCGGGTTTCATAAAGTCTTCCACAGCAAAACCTTCACGCAAAAACTCTGGATTGGAAACGACATCAAAGGGTATATCGGTTTTAGAATTCAACACAGCTTTTAACTGCTCGCCTGTGCCTACTGGTACAGTACTTTTACCGACTATAATTTTGTAGTCTTTCATCAAATCACCAATTTGGTTGGCAACGCCTAATACGTAAGATAGATCCGCAGAGCCGTCTTCGTCTTCAGGAGTGGGCAGCGCTAAAAAGATAATTTCTCCATGATCTACGCCTTCTTCAATATTGGAAGAAAAATGTAGTCTGCCTGCTTTGATATTTCGCTCAAAATAGGTTTCTAAGTGCGGCTCGTAAATAGGCACTTCGCCGTTTTGCATTTTAGCTACTTTGGCTTTATCAATATCAATGCACAATACGTCATTGCCTGCTTCAGCCAAACATGTTCCTGTCACCAAACCTACATAGCCAGTTCCAATTACGGTTATTTTCATCCTATAATTGCTTTAGGTTGTTCTCAAAATTCTCCAAAATGTTATTGTCCGAGAAATGTAATTGAGCGTATTTTTTGGCGGCATTTCCCATTGATTCCTTCTTTTTGTCGTTCTGTAAAAAGTTGATGATTTTTTGTGAAAACTCATTAACGTTATCGCCACTGTAAAAAATCCCACCTCTTGATTCTTCGACTATAAGTTTAGATTCAGACAGAGGATTGCCGTAAAGAAAAGAGGGTTTTCCACTTAACATCATTGCAATAAGTTTGGAGGGCATAACACTGTCAATAACACTTTTTTTTTGGAATAGTATATGTGCATCAAAACTACACAAAAGTTGTGGTAATTCTGAATATGGAACTAAATTAAAAAAGCGGATGTTACTTAAGCCCTTGAGCTTCTCTTTAAGATTGTCACCCATGGCGCCATTACCCACAACGGTAATGTCAATATCATCTTTGACCTCTTGGCAAAACCTTTGAAAAAAATTCCAATCTTGTTTTTCTCCAAGGTTTCCACTGTAAAGAAGTTGGGGTCTACCTGTTTTAAGGGAGTAAGGATGTAGTTCGTCTTTTGTGTTCTTAAAGCCTTCGATGTTAATAAAATTCGGAAATAAAATCGCTGGAGTATTTGTCTTATTCTTTAGCTTTTCAAACATTGCGTTGCTTATCGTGCTAACCTTATCGCACCTATTGAATAAAAACGATTCTATTTTGTAGAGAGGTTTTATAAATCGCTTAAAGGTAAAAGTCGCTACTGCTGCATCAAATTCAAAATCTTGAATATGGCACCAAATCTTTCCCCCACGAAGTAACTTAATAATTAACGCGGTGATAATTCCGCTTGTAAATGGTGAAACAACTATAATTTTACAATCTTTCGGCACAGAAAAAATAAATCTTAGTGAAAGCAATGTAAAATGCATTAATTGTAAAACCCTAGTTAGAGCAGTAGGTTTTTTTGGGACAAAATGCTTTACTCGAAAAACGGTTGCTGCTAAATACTTTTCTCTTGAGAAAAGCTTGGCCTTATCATATGGTTGCTTGATTTTCCATTCAGGGTAATAGGGCACTGCTGTGATAATACTGACATCATGTTTCTTTTTTAAAAGATACTCTACAGTAAGTTTATTGTAAAGGGCAATGCCAATTTCATCGGGATAAAAAAAGGGGGATATTAGAAGAGTTTTCACGCTATGCGTTTGTCCGGTTTCCAATATGTTTTGTTGGAGACCCAATATTAATAGTATTAATTTCTATATTTTTAAAAACCGAGCTTCTTGCTCCTATAACAGCTCCGTCCCCAATATTAATTCCTGGTGCGACAAAAACGTCAGTAGCCAGCCAACAACCATTGCCGACCGTAATTTTTTTTGCAAATATATCAAAGGTTTTTTTGTTGTAATTATGAGAACCTGTGCATAAATAACTCTTTTGAGAAATAACGGTATTGCTTCCTATTTCAATTTCTCCCAAACTGTAGAGTACGACATTATCCCCAATCCAAGAATAATCCCCGATGAATACTTTCCAAGGGTACGTGATTTTTACAGAGGGCCTGATAAGTACTTTTTTTCCTATCCGTGCTCCAAAAAGACGAAGCCAAAAACGTCGCCACCCATAAAATACCTGAGGTGATGGGCCAATAAAAATAGCTTGGACAAACCACCAAAGCTGTACATAAAGCTTTGATTTGCCTCTAAAGCCTTTTGGAATTCTGTGTGAGCTGAGCCTATGCATCTAATATATTTAAAAGCTTCTCCGAAAACTTTTCACTAGTAAAATTACTTTTAGCTTTCATAATATTGTTGTTTGAAATTTCTTTTGCTTTTGATAAGTTTTTCCTAAGAAACAATAATTTTTCTACAATTGCATCTACAGACTTTTTCTTAATTAAAAATCCATTTTCGCCTTCTGTGACTAAATCTGGAATAGCGCCATGATCTGTAGTAATTATCACATTACCCGTTGCCATTGCTTCAATTATTGAAATCGGTAACCCCTCCATCCTATAAAATGTTGGTAACACAAAAACATTAGCCTCTTGCAACATTTGACTCTTCTCATCGCCTCTAACTAATCCCTTATATGTAAGTCCTTCTATTTGAGACATTTTATTTAAAAGTGTGTTTCCCTGTGATTGCTCTATATGACCCGCTATTGTGGCTTTAAAAGAAATGCCTTTTGCATTTAACTTTTCAAGGGCTTCAAGGAGAAAGAAGATGCCTTTTTCATTCATTAAATTACTTAGAAAACAAATCTTTAATTCAGAAAATGACTTTTCAATAGGTTGTTCAGTAAGGTATTTTTTATAAAAGTTTGGAAGCGCAAAAATATTTTCTTTAGCAATGAATGGGCTTAAGTTGTCATGCAGAGTTTTCGACAATACAATTCCTTTATCACTATATGACAATATTTTTCTAAACATTCTTTTTTGTAATCCCTCTAGTTTCTCGTATTGTTTGGCAACATAATTTCCGTGAATATGGACAATGATTTCTTTCCCCAAGAATTTGGAAAACATAATAAACGGAGTATATTTCAACACTCCGAAAAATGTTTGCCCGGGAGTATAATAAACCTTGCTAACATATAAAATTTTATAGATTTCTAAATAATTGAGAGTAAAATGCAATAAAGAAATTAAATTAAAGCGCCCTAACTTTTCACTGAAGCGCTTTGGAGAAGTGTTGATAGACAATGCTGACTTACCAGTAGAGTTAAATGTGCTTAAGGCTAGCTCATTGGCTATTGAAAGACCTGTAACTGGATTTGGAAGAGGCCCAATTAAAAGCACTCTTTGATGGCTTCTTTTTGCCTCACCCCCTACAAGATAGAAGACAATAAAGTAAAACACTATAATGCCTGTTTGGCGCTCCAAGATATTCTCAAAAAACATTGTGAATACAAACAAAAAAAGAATAGAAATAAATCTTTTATTTCCTGAGCTTAACATGTGTTTTCTAATACAAAAAAGAAAAAATAAGAAAGAAATTAATGCGTATGGTCCACATGTAAGCCATAAGTCAAGATATTGGTTGTGAGTGTTTATCGCTTTCCATTCAAAATCGTTTGTTTTTTTATTAAAACAATCGCCAATGACACTGTTAGTAGTTCCTATACCCAATCCCACAAATGGATTTTGTTTTATTTGTGCAACTGTACACTCTAAGATAATTAATCGTTGGCTTGCAGAATTAAACTGGCTGTAGTCAAATAAGTTTTTGATTTCTAAAAAGCGGTTGTTGTTTTTAGGAGTTAGTGCTAGAATAATAGAACCAACCGTAAAAATGATTGCTGCAATAACTATAATATTTTTCCTAATAGCAGTCCAAAATAGCATCAATAGCGCAATGAATAGACCTAAAATGATTGCTCTGGGTTGTAGTAGCCAAATTAAAACTCCCATAGGTGCTAAGCATAACGTAGAAAAAGAGGGTTTAAAAAAATCTATTTTTTTCTTTAAGCTAAACAAAAGAAGAATAGATATCGCGAGTATAAGACCAATATACGTATGATGTTCTCCAATAAAGGGAATTTCTCTGGAGGCGCTTTGATAAAACCCTGGTGTATAGAGGTTTGGATATTTGGGGTTTTCGTATTGAGTAAAATAAACAAGTAAAATAGCAGAGTATGCAGTATTTATATAGTAAAAAAGCTTGCTAAACTTTTCAACCGAAGTAGCTGTCCTTATCTTTTTTCCAGACAAAAAAACTGAAAAAATTAAAGGAATAAAAAACATTGAAAGTTTTGTTTCCAACATTTTTAAACCATCTGCAATATTGATGGTGCTTGTTAAGCTTAAACAATACAAAACAAATACTAAGCATGATAGGAAAAAAAGTGTTTTGTTTACAATACGTTTATTTGAAATAACAAATATCATGAGAGATGTTGCCCCAAAACCAATGATTAATAATGGTTTTATGGCAGGGGGCATAAAAATTATTGCCGAAAAACTGTATGTAAAAAGCGCAAGTAATTTGTCAATTATCTTTTTCATCCTTTTTGACACTTCTTTTATTAATAGTATAATATGCCATAAGCAATCCTAATGAAAAGTATACTCCTTTATGAGTCCACAAAGTAAAACTTACCTGAGTTTCTATAAAATAAAAAAGAAACGTTATGAAAAGGAATACAAAAAAAATGTCTTTTTTGTTTTTTGATGTTACTATATAAAGCTCGGTTATAAAGATAGTAAGTAGCAATATTAGAATTGCCCCCCAAATTCCAAAGAACACAATATACTCTAAAATAAAGTTGTGAGGGTATGGCAGAACTGAATATGTGGGAAAAGCTGTTGGGCCTATACCGGTAAAAATATTTTGCCTAAATATTCTAATGCTTTCAAATAAAGAATCGAAGCGCAGAAGAGTTGATTCAAAAGCATATTTGTCAAAATAAAATCTTCCAAATATAGATTTTATGTCAACAAAAATAATTGTGGCTGAAATTAAACTTAAACTAGAAATTAAAATAGTTGTTGCTGTTTTTTTATTGATCTTAGGCGTTTTAAAGTAAAAACCCCCTGCCACAATGAGAGAAAAAACAAGGCTTACAACTACACCCCGAGTATTTGTGAAAAGCAATATGATTATTAAAAAAGCTGCTTTTAACAATAATTTTAAAATACTTTTTTTGGATTTAACTTTATTTATAATAAGGAAAAAGGCCGATAATAGACCGAAGCCTATCGCTTGTGCAAAAGGAATTGGGTGAACCCCTTGAATCGTCAGTCGCATGACTACTCCATACTTGGCATAAGGCTCTTCATATCCGCTAATTATTACTACCAGAGAAGCAATAATTGCGAAAATGACTGAAAGATTAAGTGAAAAGGCTAACATTTTAGTTAAATTTTCTTTAAAGTTCTTCGAGTTAATAAGTAATGCTTTAGTCACAAAAAAATACGGGATTCCCAAAAGTAAATACTTGATAGTATAGAGAAATGCGTCGTTTGGAGAATCGCTAATCGCTGAGGATATAACAAGCAACAATAAAGTTAACCCTAAAAACATATCTATAAAGTCAATTTTATATTTTGAATTTTTGGCAGATGTCCCTCTAACGAAAACTATTATTAACCCCAATGCTTGCAGTACCCCGCCAAGAACAATATCTTGATCAGAAACACACTTTAAGCATGGGTTTTGAATACTAATCGACTGAAAGTTCCTAATAATATTTATATTCAATAGCAAAATAAGGCCTTTGTGTGGCGACTTAAAGCACATTAATACAATTCCTATAAAAACGATAGTAGAAAATATCATTTTAATTGTCTCTTAAGATTTGAATAAAAGAACTGGACATTTGCTCTACAGTGTAATGCTTTTTACATTGATCAGCAATAATCTTTCTTTTTTCAAAAAACACTTTATTAGATTTGAAAATTTCTTCTACTTTTAAGCAGAAGTCATTTTGATTATCTGTTTGGAAGAAAATAGCATTACTACTTTCTTCTGCTGCTTCTATTTCAGGTGAATGATTTTCATTTCTTGAAATTAACATAGGAACCCCAAAAGCAAAGCTTTGTGTAATGGAAAGGCCTACATAACCCGGAGAAACACTAACCAAGGATGTGGCGTAAAGCTGTTTTATCTTATCAAAATTATTTATGTGGCCTGTTAATTGAACTCTTGATTCAAGGTTGTGAGTTTCAACATACTCATCAATCTTTTTCCTTTCTGGACCATCTCCCACAATAATTAGGTTCGTGTCTAAACCAAGAAGCTTGTGAAATGCTTTAACCAAAAAAAGTGGTTTTTTAGCAGCAACTAATCTTCCGACATATATGATGTTTTTTACCTCATCCATGGGGCGCTCAAGTCCTCCCATTTCTTTCTGTAAGTATAACGCATTAGGTGCGCTTAAAATACATAGTTTAGGATATTTAGCTAGCAAGTCTTTTTTCTGTGCTTCTGAGTACGTTATGGTGCCCGAGGCAAAACGCTGCATGAGGTGTCTTATTGGAGCTGTCTTGCTGTTTGGCCCTTTTCTAGGCCAAGCGTGTCCCCACACATAGGTTTTTAAACCCAGTGGCTTTCTTAGAACAAGAAAGATCCAATTGGAAATTATTCTTGGATTGAGCCCAATAACTATAATGTTTTTTTTAAAAAGCTCTCGCCAAAGGCTGCCGAATTGAAACAAGAAGCTGCGCTTAAATAAGAACTTGTTAATTATTTTAGTTTTAAGGATTTTATGCTTTGACTTAATTGACTTTTGAAAATCAACATCGCCTGAATACAAATGAAAACTATTGCCTAGGTTTTTCTGTAAATGTTCAAAAAACTTTTCCCTATAGTCGGGGGCGACTACTTGTATAATTATAAGATTTTTCACAGCGTTAGTTTCTTATATGTGAAATACCCCCATATTAGAAGTGTTAGCTCTGTAAATACAACAGCTATTATGGTTCCATAAATCCCAAAGCAAATTGTTAATATTAAAGATAGTGAAAGACCGATTAAGCTTGTAGTTCCCAAAATTTTCATTCGTAAAATATATTCCTTTTTTGCTGACAAGAAAAGAAAGTTATACAGCATGTTCATCCCTGATAAAAACATAACAATAGAGATTATTTGAAAGCCTTTGTTATATGAAGTAATAAGTTCATCTCTAAAAATGCTTTCTAATATATACTTCGAACAAACAATTAAAAAAAGAGTCCCTGTGAGGCCAAATATGAAAACGTAAGTCCCGATTTTTCTAATAAATTCGTTAATGTCCTTTTTTAATGAAAGCCAAGGGAACATTGCTTGATAAATTGGGCTATACACTCCTTTAAGTGCTAAAATCACCTTTTCAAAACTAGCATATACCCCTGTAATAGTGTTGTTTGTTAAAAAACCTAAAATTAAAACATTGCTAGAGGTGTAAAGAGTTGTTGCAATTGATGACAACAGAACAGGTGCAGTCTCTTTTATTTGTGCTTTAACATTTTTAAGGTTAGGTCTTAAAAACGTTACATGGCGGATTGCATAAATTAGCCCCGATACACCAGCGATTATAAATCCTAAAGAATTAAACAACGGCACTAATAAATAATCTTTTGGTGAAGTTACATAGATTACAACAAGCAGAGCGAAAATTAGTTTTGCAGTGGTATTTACAACTGTAATTATCTTCATCTTTTGAATCCCTTGAAAAAACCAAGAAGGAAAAGCAGTCGAACCAATAGTAACTCCGAAAGAGAAAATAAATAACATTGGCTCTTTAGAAAACTTTGGGACAAATGCTATCAATAAAAGTAGAACGCCAAATAAAAGTATCAAAGTAGCAACTTTTATTGTTGTTATGACCCAAAAAATCTCTGAAATCTGCTTTTTGTCTTCTTTAAGAATTGAGATTTTACGAGTCCCCGTTACCGAGAATCCAAGGTCTGAAAAAATTATAAAGATTGTTGAGACTGATTGAGCGAACATAACAAGGCCAAAGAGTTCAATACCTAGTGACCTTACCAAAAAGGGGATTAAAAATAATGGGACAATGTAATTAACCCATTGTAATAAAGAAAGCGATGCAATGTTCTCTATCAGACGTATTTTTTGAGATTTATTCTTTGCCTTTATTTCATTCATCAAAGACCTTGTATAGCGTTCTTATGCCTTTTTTAAGTTCAGTCTTTTCTTTCCAATGGTGTTGAACAAGCTTTGTTATGTCCGTCAACTTCCGCATCGTTCCGTCGGGCTTAGATGTATTAAAATACAACTTGCCTTTAAACCCCACGATTTCTTGAATCGTTTCGGCTAGTTCTTTAATCGAAATCTCTTCGCCCGTTCCAATGTTAATATGCGTGTTGCGCACTTCTTTTTGGGTGTAATCATAAGTGTCTTTAAAATCTACCCGCTCCATAATGTCTACGCAGGCATCTGCCATGTCTTCGCTATATAAAAACTCGCGCATAGGCTTACCAGTACCCCATATTTCTACCTCAACGCTTTCTGCTGTTTTGCGCACACCATACTTTTTTAACATCTCAATAATGCTTTCATTTGTTGCCTTACAGTCAACACCTTCTATGGGTCTTTTTTCTAAGTCTGATTTTATAGAACCATAATCATTGTTATGTAAATACTTCCCTAAAATCATTTTGCGTAACAAGGCTGGCAACACATGCGAGGTTTCTAAATCAAAATTATCATTCGGCCCATAAAGGTTTGTGGGCATTACAGAAATAAAGTTCGTGCCGTACTGTACATTATAACTTTCACACATTTTAATGCCAGCTATTTTGGCAATGGCATACGGCTCGTTCATATATTCCAACGGGCCTGTTAATAAGGAATCTTCACGCATGGGTTGTGGGCATTCTTTTGGATAAATACACGTACTTCCCAAAAACAACAACTTCTTAACGGCATGCACATAACTTTGGTGTATCACATTGTTTTGAATCATCGTATTTTCATAGATAAATGCACCTCTGTAGTTGTTGTTTGCCACAATTCCACCAACCTTTGCTGCCGCTAAAAACACATATTCTGGCTTTTCTTGCTCAAAAAACGTTTCAACTTCTTTTTGGTTGGTTAAATCCAATTCGGCATGTGTTCGATATACAAGATCTGTATATCCTTTAGCCTGTAGGGTTTTACACAATGCGCTTCCTACCAAGCCCTTGTGTCCAGCAACATATATTTTAGCTGATTTATCCATTTAGCAGTGGAATTTCTTACTGGTCGATTCTTTATTGGCTAAATCCATGTCGTGCTTTACCATAGTTTTCACAAGTTGCTCAAAAGACGTCTCATTTGGATCCCAGGCTAACACTTCTTTTGCTTTTGTAGGGTCCCCCAATAAGGTTTCCACTTCAGCTGGGCGATAATATTTTGGATCCACCTCAACTAGTGTGCGGCTTGTTTCTGTACAAATTCCCTTTTCATTAACCCCTTTGCCCTCCCAGTGTAGTATGATGCCCACCTCCTTGAAAGCAAGGGTACAAAATGTTTTAACGGAATGTTGAGTTCCCGTAGCAATCACAAAGTCCTCAGGGATGTCGTGTTGCAGCATAAGCCACATACATTTCACATAGTCTTTTGCATAACCCCAGTCACGTAAGGAATCTAAATTTCCTAAATACAGTTTTTCTTGCTTTCCAATAGCTATATGTGCAGCAGCAAGTGTAATTTTTCGGGTGACAAACGTTTCGCCTCTGCGTTCAGATTCATGATTGAATAAAATACCGTTAACGGCAAACATGTCGTATGATTCACGGTAGTTTTTGGTAATCCAATAGGCGTAAAGTTTAGCTACGCCATAAGGCGAACGAGGATAAAAAGGTGTTGTTTCTGTTTGGGGAATTTCTTGAACCTTACCATAGAGTTCAGATGTCGATGCTTGATAAATTCGCGTTTTATTGGCTAGCCCACATATGCGAACGGCCTCTAACAAACGTAGCGTACCAATTGCATCCGTTTCAGCAGTATACTCGGGCAGGTCGAAAGAAACTTTTACGTGTGACTGTGCGGCAAGGTTGTAAATCTCATCGGGTTTGATTTCTTGAATTAAACGAATAAGGTTTGTAGAGTCTGTCATGTCGCCATAATGCAGAGAAACTTTTCTGTCTGAGTGTAGGTCACGTATCAGCTCTTCGATATATAAGTGCTCTATACGTTCGGTATTAAAAGAAGAAGAGCGCCTAATTATGCCATGCACTTCATATCCCTTTTCAATCAAAAATTCGGCCAAATACGACCCGTCCTGACCTGTAATTCCTGTAATTAACGCTTTTTTACCCATTTTAACTTATCGATGTGTCCTTTGCCCTTTTTGCCTTAAGCTTTAGCGTGCCGAATTTTACTTTATTTACGATAGTTCCTTCGCCAACAATTTTTTCTGCCAATTCATGCCAACTCATAGTTTTTGTATCGCTAAAGTGCTCCATATTAGAGGCAAACGCAGATTTGTGTATTTTATTTAATAAAAATACAACTAAATTTGGGGCATAGGTAGGTGTGCCGTGTAAATCGCTAACTACTTCCAAATAGGGTGCTGTCTTGGCTTTTTCTAAAATTGTAGTCTGAAAATTATTGCCAAATTCAGAATACAACCAAGAAGTACGCACAACACAATATTCCCCACACACATTGGCAATGGCTTTTTCGCCCGCTAGCTTTGATGCGCCATACACGTTTATAGGGTTTGAAGTATCTTCCGTTGTATAGGCACTTCCTTTACTACCATCAAACACATAATCGGTAGAAATATGAACCAAAAACACGTTGTATGCTTTGCAGGCTTTTGCTAAAAGCCGTGGTGCTGTTTCGTTTAATAAGTACGCTGCTTGGGGTTCTTCCTCAGCTTTATCCACATCGGTGTATGCTGCCGCATTGATGCAAACATCAATGGCATTTGCTTTAAAGAAAGCGTGCACTTGAGCTTCATTGGTGACATCTAAATCTTGTTTTCCAGTAAAAACAAATGACAGCTCTGGATAATTGTTTGCATATGCTTGTATGGCAAGCCCCAACTGCCCTTTTGCGCCTGTAACCAACACCCGTTTCATTTGTTCAGCGAATTGAAAGTGGGTAGCTCCAAATCCTTTTCCGAAATACGTTGGTTGTCTTTGGGAATTTTCCAATCTATGTTTAGTGTTTTGTCTAATGGGTGTATTCCCATATCCGAGGACTTATTGTAATACGCATCGCACTTATAACATACTAGTGCCGTTTCGGACACTACCGAAAAACCATGTGCAAAGCCTTTCGGAATCCAAAGCTGTTGCTTGTTTTCTGCGGACAACACTACTGAAACTTTTTCGCCAAACGTGGGTAATCCTTGTCTAATGTCAACAACAACATCCAAAATAGCTCCTTGTAATACTCTAATAAGTTTAGATTGCGCATATTCACCCTGTTGAAAATGCAACCCTCTTATAGTGCCAAAATGGGAAAGGGATTGGTTGTCCTGTACAAAGCTGCCTGAAAAGCCGGTCAATGAATCCATCCACGATTGACGGTAGCTTTCCATAAAATAGCCTCGCTCATCAGCAATTATTTTTGGCGTAATTAACACACAGCCGCTAAGTTTTGTTTCTTCTATTTGCATCCCTACTATTTTGCGTAACCGCTTTTTATAAATGGAGAAGTAAGGCTGCCGTGCTGCTTTTGATTGATATAGCCCATTTGAAGTGCCACATCTTCAATCGCACCAATACGAAGCCCTTGCCGCTCTTGCAATACTTGTACAAACTGCGCCGCTTGCATGAGTGAGGTGAATGTACCCGTATCTAACCATGCTGTTCCGCT
>MDTB01025049.1_pt1 | contig 11908 bp, 14 predicted proteins | sample 811161 | NCBI WGS metagenome assembly MDTB01 (sample SAMN05326650, study PRJNA326480) | marine metagenome | isolation source: seawater | place: Mediterranean Sea | collected 2009 | reverse complement strand
TTTAATAACAGACGGAAGATTTTCTGGAGCAACCAGAGGTTTTTGTGTTGGACATGTTGGACCAGAAGCAGCATTGGGAGGCCCAATCGCATTATTAAAAAATGGTGATACGATAGATATTGATGCAAAAAAAGGAACTATAAATGTTAGACTGACAAAAGCCCAACTAACTTCTAGAAAGAAAAAGTGGAAAAAAAAGAAATCTGCTTTTGGTTCAGGAACATTATGGAAATATGCCCAAACAGTTGGACCAGCTTATTTGGGAGCCCCAACTCATCCTGGCAAGAAAAAGGAAGTAAAAGATTACTCTAAAATTTAATGAAGATTAGACCAGTTATTTTATGCGGTGGTTCTGGTACCAGGTTGTGGCCCAATCTTAAAAAACACCAAGCCAAACAATTTATAGATTTTGGTGGATGGACGCTATTTGGAAAAACTTTAGAGAGAATTAAAAATCCAATATTTGATAATCCTGTAATAAGCACGAATTTAAAATATATTAAAGAGGTAAAAAAAAATCTAAGTAAATATGGAATTAAAAAATATAGGATTGTAGTAGAGCCTACAAAAAAAAATACTGCCCCAGCCATTTTAACATCTGCACTAATACAAGATATTCCAGATAAACAACCATTAGTTTTTTTATCAGCAGATCACCTTATTGATAAGGTAAACAAATTTAATCATGAAATAATTAAGAATAAAAAATTTTTAACTGAAAAAAATATTTTTATTTTTGGAATTAAACCCATAACATCTTCTGACCAATTCGGATATTTTATAACTAAAAGAAAGAAAAATCTTAATAAAGTTTATAGATTTCTTGAAAAACCCAATAAAAAAAAAGCTAAATTAATAATTAAAAGAGGAGGATATTGGAATTCTGGAATGTTTTTTTTGAGAAAAGACTCATTAATAAATAATTTTAAAAAATATCAAAAAAACATTTATAGAAATTCAGCAATAGCAGTTTCTAAAAGTAAGTTTTATAAAAATATTTATTATTTAAACAAAAATGCTTTTAGAAAGAATCCATCTAAATCTTTTGACTATGCGATTTTAGAAAAAACAAATGATATCAATGCTATAAAACTAAGTATTACTTGGTCTGATCTTGGGAGCTGGAAAGAAATACTTTTAATGTTTAATAAATATAAAATGAAATATTTAAAGAAAAAAAATATTTATTACAGACCGTGGGGCAGCTATACAAATCTTTATGTTGGACATAATTTCTTAATTAAAGAATTAAGCATCAAACCAAAAGGAGTTTTAAGTTTGCAAAAACATTTTCATAGATCTGAACACTGGGTTGTAACTAAAGGAAAACCTAAAATTACTTTAAATAAAAGATTTTTTTCAGTAAATCCTAATGAGACAATTTTCATACCTAAGGGTGCAGTGCACAGGATTCAAAATCCTAATAAAAAAATAGTTAAGATTATGGAAGCACAGTTAGGTTTAATTTTAAAAGAAACTGATATTGTTCGATACGAAGATATTTATGGACGTGTTAATTAACCTCTAATTCAATTGGAGTATGATCAGAAGGCTTTTTTCTCGATCGAGGTTTTTTATTAATATTAATCGATAAAATATTTTCAATTAGATTATTTGATACCATAAAATGATCAATCCTCATCCCGTAATTTTTTTGCCAAGACCCGGAAAAATAATCCCAAAAAGTATACTCTTGCTTATTTTTATTTTTAAGACGATAAACATCCTTAAAACCCAAGTTTAACATTTCACGAAATTTTTTTCTGATTTCTAATTTTCCTAGAGCATCGTTTTCATATCTTTTAAAATCATAAACATCAATTTCATCAGGTATAATATTAAAATCTCCAGCAATAATTATATTAGGATTTAAAGATAATTCTTTTTTTACTGATTTTATAAACAAACTAAGCCAATTTTTTTTATACATATATTTCTCAGTGTTAATTGGATTTCCATTAGGAACATAAATATTAATAATTTTAGTTTTTTTTTTATTTATAAAAATTTCTCCAGTTATAATTCGAGCTTGTTTAAGTTTATCCGTTAAAAATTTAATACTTACATTTTGAATTTTCAATTTTGACAAAAAAGCAACACCATTATAGCTTTTTTGACCAAATACATAAGAGGTATAACCAATTTCTTTAAAAGTGTTTTCGGGAAAGTCATGGTTTTGTGCTTTGATTTCCTGCAATAACAAAATATCAGGATTTGTAATTTTTATATACTCAAGTATATTCTCAATTCGAGCTCTTACTGAATTTACATTCCATGATATAATTTTCATTATAGAGAAAATGAAAGACCACAACCACAAGAAGATGAAGCTTTAGGATTATTAATCACAAAAGATTCGCCGATCATTTCTTTTTTATAATCGATAATAGAGCCATTAATTATATCCAGAGATGCCTTGTCAATAACTGCTTTACCAAAAAAAAAATCTTCTTTATAGGTTTTGTTATCGAAACTAAAATTATATTTAAAACCAGAGCAGCCTCCTCCTTTAACTGAAATTCTAAAAAATTTTTTTAATTTGTCATCACTAATAACTTTTTCTATTTGTTCTTTAGCTCTATTTGTGAATTCTATTTTGTTTGTCATATTAAGTTATTTTGTAGTATATATTTTTATATACAAATATGCAAAAAAATAGGTTCTCAAAATTGTCAATTCCTATTAATTCTAAGGGTAGATTTTACCGTGAAAAAAAAAGTAATTTAAGAACACCTTATCAAAGGGACAGAGACAGAATCGTTCATTCAACAGCTTTCAGAAGACTTAAACATAAAACTCAAGTGTTTATTAATACTACTGGCGATCATTTTAGGACTCGAATTACACACTCCATGGAGGTAGCACAAATAGCTAGAACTTTGGCAAAGTATTTTAGATTAAACGAGGATTTATGTGAGACATTGAGTTTAGCACATGATTTGGGCCACACTCCTTTTGGGCATGCAGGAGAGGATGCTTTAGACGAATGCATGATTGAGTCTGGCGGTTTTGATCACAACATTCAAACACTTAGAATTGTAACGCTTTTAGAAAATAAATACTATAACTTTAAAGGACTTAATTTAACATATGAAACTTTAGATGGATTAATAAAACATAACGGTCCTATGACAGATTTATCTAAGTTAAACAATATCTTAGGAAATAATTTTTTTAAAAAGAAAATTATTTTTAGCAACAGGCCTTCCCTAGAAGCTCAAATAGCGTCTATTTCAGATGATATTGCCTATAATAGTCATGATTTAGAGGATGGCTTAAGAGCAGAATTATTCAATTTAGAAGATCTCAAAAACTTACCAATTCTAGATAAGATTTTACAAAAACATAAAGGTAAACTTAAATATTTTTCACAAGATTTAGTTTTAAGGCAAATTATTAGAGATATTATTAATGAAATGGTAAAAGATATTATAATGAATACTAAAAAAAACATAAAAAAAAAAAAATTGATAATATTAAAGATGTCTATAAATCTGAATATCCAATTGTATGCTTTTCCAAAAAAATGAATTTATTTGATTTAAATATTAAAGACTTTTTAAAAAAAAATATGTATTTACATAAATCTGTTATTCATAAAACAAACTTTGGAAAAAGAACTATAAAATATCTTTTTTCCAAAATAAGACAAAATCCTGGTAAACATTTTAATTTAAAAGAAATTAAAAAAAAAAGTATAGACAGAACAATTTGTGATTTTATTGCTGGCATGACTGATAGATTTGCAATAGATCTGTATAATAAATTAAAATGAATATATTTAAGGAAAATGAAAAAAAAATCACAGATTTAATAAAAAAAAATAAAAATACTCTTGGTCTAAATGTATTAGGTGATTTTAAAAGTATAAATATTGAAATCCCTCCATCAGATTTTGATTATGATTTATCTTGTAATGTTTGTTTGGTTTTAGGTAAAATTAATAAAATTAATCCACTCGAACTTGCTAATAAAGTTAAAAAACTAATTCTAAATCAAATTAAAAATTTTTCTGTTGTTGATATTGCTGGACCAGGTTTTTTAAATCTTAAACTTGATAAAAAATACCTAATTAAAAATATTAAAAAAATCATAGAAAATAAGAATGATTACGGAAAAAAAATTTGCAATGAAAGTTATAATATTGAGTTTGTTTCGGCAAACCCTACTGGCCCGATGCATGTTGGGCATTGTCGCGGGGCCGTTTATGGAGATGTATTAGCAAATTTATTAAAGTTTAATGGAAATAAGGTTACAAAAGAATATTATATTAATGATTACGGCAATCAAATTATTAATTTTACAAAGTCAGTTTTTTTAAGAATAAGAGAAATCAAATATAATGAAAAATTTTCTAACAATGACGAACTTTATCCTGGGGAATATGTAATTGAAATAGGAAAAAAAATAATCAACTCCAACAAAAAACAAAAATTTGAAAATTTTAATAAATGTTTCAAAATGCTAAAAAAAGAGTCACTAAAACATTCAATGGATTTAATTAAAAGTGATTTGAAAAATCTTGGAGTTGAACATGATAGTTTTTTTTCTGAAACTAATTTAGTTGAAAAAGACTTGGTAAAAAAAGTAGTAAAAAAATTAGAAAATAATAATTATGTTAAAGAGGGATATTTAGATCCGCCAAAAGGTAATTTAGGTAAACCATGGAAAAAAACAAAAAGATTGATTTTTAAATCTAGTTTATTTGGAGACGATGTTGATAGAGCTATGCAAAAAAATGATGGTGCCTGGACCTATTTTGCAAATGATGTTGCTTATCATATGGATAAAATTAAAAGGAAGCACAAATACTTAATTAACGTTCTTGGTGCTGATCATACAGGATATATTAAAAGAATAACTGCAGCTGTTAAAGCTCTATCGGATAATAAAGTTGAGCTGAATTGTAAAGTTTGTCAATTAGTAAAGTTGTACAAAGATGGGAAACCATTTAAAATGTCTAAAAGAGCTGGTGACTTCATTTCCGTAAAAGATTTATTAAATGAAGTAGATAAAGACTCGATTAGATTTATGATGTTAAATAGAAGTAGCGATGTAGAACTCGATTTTGATTTCAATAAAGTTTTAGAAAAAAGCAAAGACAATCCGGTGTTTTATGTTCAATATTCTTTTGCGAGAATTAACTCCTTATTCAAATCTGTAGGAAAAAATTTAGAAGATAATATTTTATTAGACACAAGAAATTTTGACTTAAACGAAAATGAGTCAAAGATTTTAAGAAAAATTTTTGAGTGGCCAAAAATTGTTGAAACTGCATCTACTAAATATGAGCCTCACAAAATACCTTATTTCTTATATGAATTAGCGACTTTATTTCATTCTTATTGGAGCAAAGGCAATAGTGATCCAAACTATAAATTTATTTTAAATGGTAAAATTAAAAGTGAGTCAACATTAATTATCATATATTTAGTTGCTTTAGTTACTCAAATAGGAATGAAAATTCTCGGTGTTAGTTTACCTAAAAAAATGTGATGTATAAATTTTTAAATTTATTATGTTTAATAATTATAGTGTTATTTTTTTACAAAATATTTTTTTTTTATTCATCTAGTCAAAATATTAAAAAAATGAACCTAAATAGATCAAATATTGAAATTTTTCTGAAAGAAAAAACTTCAAGTTTAAAAATATTAGAGAATAATACGAATGATATAATTGAATTTAATTCATCATTTTCTGAAGAAATACAAAATTCTGAACCTAGAAGTTTTTGGAATTTATTAAAAATAAAATGAAAAAAAAAGCGATTATTATTAGTATTAAATCTCACAAATTATCAAAGGGAGAAATTAAGTTATTATCTTATAAAAAACCCTGGGGTTTGATATTATTTGAAAGAAACATTAAATCTTTTAATCAATTAGTGAGTTTAACAAAGACAATAAGAAAACTAACTAAAGACAAAAAATTTCCAATACTAATAGATGAAGAGGGTAAAACTGTTTCTAGATTAATTAATATATTTCATCATAATGTAACTCAAAAATTTTTTGGAGATACCTTTAGTTTATACCCGTCATTAAGTTTGGCAATTTATAAAAGATATATCAACCACTTATCTTCTACTTTAAAAAAATTAGGAATAAATATTAACACCGTCCCAGTTCTTGATGTTTTAAGAAAAAATACAAATAAAATCATAGGCAGCAGAAGTTTTTCAACAAACCCACATATTATTAAGAAACTAGGTAGAATTTGTGTTGAACAATATAAATTGAATAAAATTGGAACTGTAATAAAGCATATACCTGGACATGGATGTTCTGAAACTGATAGCCATTTAAAAATGCCTATAGTTAATTTAGATATTAAAGATTTAAATAAAATAGACTTCAAACCTTTTATTAATAATCAATCTTTTTTCGCTATGACTGCTCATATTTTGTATAAAAAAATTGATAAAAATAACATCACCACATTGTCAAAAAAGATTATTACAAAAGTAATTAGAAAAAAAATTGGTTTTAAAGGTATCTTAATTTCGGATGATATATCTATGAAAGCTATGAAATTTGATTTAGTTACTAACGCAAAAAAATCACTCTCTGCAGGTTGCAACGTAGCTTTATATTGTGCTGGTAATTACCAAGAATCACTAAAACTACTTGAAGAACTTCCATATATTGACCAATTTACAATAAAAAAAACATCAGAATTTTATAAATTTTTAAGATAAAATCCTTGTATGGAATCAAATATGACTAAGTCAATTTCTATAAATATTCCTAATTATAACGGACCTTTGGAAGTTTTATTAGATTTGGCCAAAAGTCAAAAAGTTGATCTAGCAGAAATTTCTATAACAAAACTTGCTGATGAATTTTTAAATTTTATAAAAAATGAAAATAACTTAAATTTGGAAGTTGCTTCTGAATATTTATTAATGGCTACCTGGTTAGCTTACCTAAAATCAAAATTATTACTTCCTGAACTTGAAGATGATGATTTTAAAGCTTTAGAAGTAGCAGAAAAACTTAAATTACAACTAAAAAAATTAGAATTAATAAGATTACTTTCTGATCAAATATTGAAAAAAAAAAGATTAGGTGTGCATATATTTGCAAGAGGAATGTCTGGTGGAATAAGATCTATAAATACCCCTCTCTATGATGTTTCGTTGTATGAGTTACTTAAAAGCTATTCTAGTTTGCAAATGCAAAAAAGTTTTCGAAAAATTAATATTCCTAAATTACCAGTTTTTTCAACTGAAGAAGGAATTAAACAAATCAAAAATAATTTTCATAAAATAGTTGATTGGAAAAATATCAACCAATTAATACCAAAATTTTATTTTTCTAAAGGGATGAAAAGAACAGGATTAGCTGGTATTTTTGCAGCTTGTTTAGAATTAACAAAAGAAGGACAAACAAAAATTCTACAAGAAAAAATATTTGAAAAAATCTTAATTAAGAAAAATTCTACCTAATGAAAAATAAAAAAAAAAAATAAAACTAATATTATTTCTTTTCCTTCATCAATATCTAAACTTGAAAGACAAGTGGAAGCAATTCTATTTTCTGCGTCGGAACCACTAGATTTAGAAACAATAGAAAATAGAGTTAAGACATCTTCGCCTATAAAAAAAATCTTAGATAAACTAAAGGAAAATTATAAAAACAGAGGTATTAACCTTGTTTGCTTAAAAGATAAATGGTCATTTCGAACTGCTGAAGATCTTTCAAAATTAATGTCTTTACAAAAGTCCACGCAGAGAAAACTCTCAAAAGCGACTATCGAGACGTTGTCAATTATAGTATATCATCAACCAGTTACAAGATCAGAAATAGAGGAAATTAGAGGCGTTGCTTTTGCATCGAACACACTCGAAATTCTTTTAGAATTAGACTGGGTAAGACCAGCTGGAAGAAAAGATGTGCCTGGAAAACCTATTCAATATGCCACTACAGATAATTTTTTAAATCATTTTAACATACAAAAACTATCCGATTTACCTACGCTTGACGAATTAGGCTCTGCCGGTTTAATTGATACTTCAGATATAGATAGATCTATATTTGGAACTGGAAAGTTTTTCAAAGAACAGTCTGCAAATGATAAGCAAAATATTTATAAAGATATTGAGGAAGCGATTGATAAAGCTCCCGAAAAGGAAGAATAAATATATTAATTTATTAAGAAATATTGTATAGATATAAGTATATGGGAAATATCGGGTGGACAGGTATTATAATAATTGCAATTCTTGTTGTAATTCTTTTTGGAAAAGGAAAAATTTCAAGTATTATGGGAGACTTAGCAAAGGGAATAAAAAGTTTTAAGAAAGGTATGTCTGATGATACTTCTTCTAAAGACGAAAACAATAATAATACAGACAATTCCAATTCCGAAAATAAATAATCTTAAATGCCTCAAATTGGTTGGTTAGAGATATTAGCAGTAGTAATTGTTGCAATATTGGTCTTAGGCCCAAAAGAGTTTCCAATAGCTTTGAAAAAGATAGGATCATATATTGGAAAAATAAAAAATACTTTTAGCAATTTTCAAAGAGAAGTAACATCTGTAACAGATGATATCGATATTGAAAAAGAAATCTCTAAAAAAACTAATATAAAAAAAAAAGATAAAGAAAACTTAAATGACTAATTCAAATTCTTTTACTAGTCATTTTGTTGAATTAAGATCCAGACTTATTAAATCTTTATTATTTATTTTATTTATTTTTATAATTTCTTACACGTTTGCAGAACAAATTTATAATTTTCTAGTTGAACCATACGCAAATGCTGTAAGAGACGACCAAACTCCTAGAAGACTTATTTTTACAGCTTTACATGAGACATTTATAACTTATTTGAAAGTTGCTTTCTTTGCAGCAATATTTCTTGGAAGCCCAATTTTATTAATTCAAATCTATAAGTTTATTGCTCCAGGTTTATACAAAAATGAAAAAAAAGCAATTTTACCATATTTAATTTCAACACCAATACTTTTTTTATTAGGCGGATTGTTAGTTTATTATTTAGTAATGCCGTTAGCTATTAAGTTTTTTTTATCTTTTGAGACGGCAGGTTCAAGTGCAAATTTACCTATTCAATTAGAAGCAAAAGTGAATGAGTATTTATCATTGATAATGAGATTAATTTTTGCCTTTGGTATAAGTTTTCAACTACCTATATTATTAAATTTGCTAGCAAGAATTGGAGTTATAAACTCTGATTATCTAAAAAAAACAAGAAGATATGTAATCGTAATTATTTTTACAATTGCAGCTATATTAACACCACCTGATCCAATTACTCAGATAGGTCTAGCTATACCTTTATTATTACTTTATGAATTGTCTATTATAACAGTTAAGTTTACAGAAAAAAAAAATAAAAACGATAATTGAAAATGCACGATCTTAAAGATTTAAGAAAAAACTTAGAAATTTTTAAAAAAAAATTTAAAGATAGAAATTTTAATTTCGACTTAAAAAAGTTTTCTGAAGTTGATAAAAAAAATAGAGAATTAATAAATAAAAAAGAATTACTAGAGCAAGAAAAAAAAATTTTATCTAAATCTAAAGAAAAAAATAATTTTGAGAAATCAAAAAAAATTACTGATAAAATAAATAAAATTTTATTAGAACAAAAAAAAACACAAAATTTATTAAATGAAATAATTTTTAACTTACCAAACATTGCAGAAGGTAGTGTTCCTATTGGAAAAGATGAAAACTCAAATAAATTAGTTAAAAAAAACGGGATATTAAAAAATTTTAATTTTAAGGTAAGATCCCATGTAGAGATAGGCAATAAGGACAATAATATAGATTTTGATACATCCATAAAGTTATCTGGATCTAGATTTGTGGTACTTAAAGACAAATTAGCATTACTTGAAAGATCCTTAATAAATTTTATGTTAGATATTCATACTCAAAATTTTAACTACACTGAAATTTCACCTCCATTAATAGTTAATGAGGATGCAATGTTTGGAACTGGTCAACTACCCAAGTTTGAAGAAGATCAATTTGAAATTCAAATTGAAAACAACGAAGATAGAAAATTTTTAATACCAACTGCAGAAGTGGTTCTTACAAATTTAGTTAGAAAATCTAATTTAAATTTAAAAGATCTTCCTTTACGATTTGTAGCATCAACTCCATGTTTTAGAAAAGAAGCTGGTAGTTATGGAAAAGATACAAAAGGAATGATGAGACAACATCAATTTTACAAAGTAGAACTTGTTAGCATAGTTGAACCGAAAGATCGTTTTGACGAATTAGAAAGAATGTTAAATTGTGCTGAAGAAATTTTAAAAAAATTGGATATTCCATACCAAGTAGTTCTTCTATCTTCTGGCGATATGGGTTTTAGCGCAGAAAAAACTTATGACATAGAAGCTTGGATACCTTCAGAAAAAAAATATAGAGAGATATCTAGTTGCTCCTCGTGTGGATCATTTCAATCAAGAAGAATGGGAGCTAAATATAAATCTACTAAAGGGACAGAATTCGTTAGCACATTAAATGGCTCTGGTTTAGCAGTAGGTAGACTAATGATTGCTTTATTAGAAAATAATCAAAATGAAGATGGATCAATTAATATTCCAAATAATTTAAAAAAATATATGAATAATTTAGATAAAATTTAGGAATTATTCGCTTGTCTAACTAACACATATATTATAATCATCATTTTATGGATAGCCAAGGATTTGCACAATTCATACCACTTATTCTTATATTTGTAATTTTTTACTTTTTTTTAATTAGGCCTCAGCAGAAAAGAGTCAAAGATCATAAAGTCATGGTCCAGTCATTAAAAAGAGGAGATGAAATAATAACGGCAGGCGGAATTTTAGGAACTGTTGAAAGAGTTATGGAAGACGATCGTATCGAAGTAATTATAGGTGAAAATATCAAAGTTCAAATAATTAAATCGACCATAACAAGTTTGTTAAAAAAAGAAGAAATTAAAAAATAATTCTTTTTCGTGTTAAATTTTTCTAAAATAAATATTTTAACTATTTATTTAATATTTTTTGTTATAGCTATTTTTTCTATTTTAAATTTTCAAGCAAAGGATAATAGATTAATAGATAAAAAAATTAATTTAGGATTAGACTTACAAGGAGGGGCATATCTTTTATTAGAAATAAATTCTAATAGTTTAGTAAAAGAAAAAATTCAATCTAAAGTTATTCCGATAAAAAAATTACTTAAGGACAACCAATTAAATTATAATGACTTTCAAATTAATGATAAAAATCTTTCATTCACAATAAACAATAAGGAAAAATTTGACTCTTTGTTTTATAAAAAAACGGAAAATATAATTAATCCTTATATTGATAAATATAGATCTTTTGAATTAGAGTATGAAGAATTAGATAATAATAAGATTAAGATTTCATTTTCAAAATTTGGAATTTTAACTATAAACAATTCTGCATTAAAGCAGTCAATTGAAATAATAAGACGTAGAATAGATGATGTTGGAACAAAAGAGCCAACAATTTTACAACGTGGTGAAAAAAGAATATTAGTAGAATTACCTGGTATTAAAAATCCTGATAGAATAAAAAAACTTTTAGGAAAAACCGCACAACTAAATTTTAGATTAGTAAGTGAAAACTCAGAATTTGGAGTTGATGAAATGTCCTCTGAAACTGGAGAAGAATTAAAAATTAGCAAAAGAATCGTTATTAGTGGTGAAAATTTAATTGATGCTCAGCCAACAATTCAGAGTCAAAATAACGAACCCGTGGTCTCTTTCACCTTAGATAGACTTGGTGCACAAAAATTTGGAAGAATAACAACTGATAATGTTGGTAGAAGGCTTGCAATAGTTTTAGACAATCAAGTAATCAGTGCACCTAATATTAATGAACCAATAACAACAGGAAAAGGAATGATTTCAGGAAACTTTTCTTT
>MDTB01147502.1_pt1 | contig 11909 bp, 9 predicted proteins | sample 811161 | NCBI WGS metagenome assembly MDTB01 (sample SAMN05326650, study PRJNA326480) | marine metagenome | isolation source: seawater | place: Mediterranean Sea | collected 2009 | reverse complement strand
CATTCTGCTTATTGCTAATTATTCCAGCAATTGTCTCCTCTACGTTTCTTAGTATGGGCACAACTATAATTTTAGGAATTATAACTTCTTCACTTCTTTTAATAATTTCATTTTATCATTTACCACTTCCAGGTGAAGATATGAATTTATTACATTTTCCAAATTTTTATAAAATAGGTATCATAATCTCAATTTTTATTGGATTAATATTTTTAAGTTATTTTGGCATCCGATTTGCTGGTGAAACAAAAAAAAGATCTGAGGCATTGCATAAATTACAAGAAGTAATATCAAAAGAATACGAACTCGAGTCATTAGGCGGTCAGGCTGCAGCTGCAGCTCACTCTTTAGGCACACCATTAGCTACCATAAGTGTAGTAGCCAAAGAATTAAAAAAAGAAGTTGGAAATAAAAAAGAATTTTCAAAAGATATTGATCTGTTAATTAGCCAAACTAAGAGATGTAGTGAAATTTTAAAACAAATGTCAAAAAAGCAGATAGAGGAAGATGTTTTTTTAAGTTCGATAAAATTTGAAGATCTCTTAGAAGAAATTATTAATTCGTTTAAAGAGACTACCTCAAAGAAAATTGATCTTTTTGTTGATAGCGATCAAAATAAAATTGCAATACAACGTACACCTGAAATTATTTATGGTTTAAGAAATTTCATAGAAAACGCTGTGAAGTTTTCAAAAAGTAAAGTCAAAATTGTACTAATCAGTAATCAAAATTTAATAGAAATAAAGATTAAAGATGACGGGCCGGGCATACCCGAGGATATTATAAATAAAATTGGTGAACCATATATTAAATCTAAATCTAAAGAGGTGAGCGCTAATTCAGGACTTGGTCTTGGAACTTTTTTGGGAAAAACATTACTGGAAAGACAAAATGCAAAATTACAATTTAAAAGAAACAGCGACCTAGGCGGGGCTTTGGTAATTATTGCATGGAGTCCAAAAAGTTTTATTAATTCTTAAATTCAAATGCGTAAGCTAATATTTTGTAAGCAAGTTTAGCCACAAGAAAGTTGTAAGAATCAAAGTTTTTAATAGGAGCTAATTCATTTATATCAGCTCCAACTACCTTAGAAATCTGACAAACTTTTTTAATAATGGGAAGAACATCCTCCCAAAGAAGTCCACCTGGTTCTGGTGTACCAGTAGCTGGCATTATACTGGCATCAAAACCATCTACATCAAAAGTTATATATACATTTTTTTTAGAAAAAATATTTTTTAATTTTTTCAAGTTTAACTGGTTTTTATCTTTTCCCCAAAAAATTTTAATTCTATTTTTATTGTTTTGATAAAAACTCATTTCTGAAGCTGAAAGATTTCTTATTCCAAAAGAGACTACCTTAACGTTTCTAAAATCAAGACATCTTTTTATAGCTGAAGCATGAGAATATTTTTCTCCATTGTATTGTTCTCTTAAGTCTGCATGGGCATCAAAATGAAGTATAACAAGTTCTTTATATTTTTTTGTAAATGGTTTTATAGCCCCAGGAGTAATAGAATGTTCACCACCAAAAACTAAAGGAAACTTATCTTTAGATATAATACTTTTGTTTATTTCAGATAATTGATCGATTGCTGATTTAATGTTTTTTTTAATTGGAAAAGGTTTAATAGTTTTTATACCTATGGACTTGTAAGGCTCTTTATTCAACTCCTCATCAAATAACTCAACTTGATGGGAGGCTTTAATTATTTCTTTAGGACCATTTTTAGTTCCTCCACCATAACTTACTGTTTTTTCAAGACCAAAAGGAACAACAACTACTTTGTAACTATTTTTGATTTTTGCTTCATAACCAAGAAAACCTTTTTTCTGACTTAAATAATTCATTTAATCTTTAAAAATTTTAGAAAATTCTCTTTTAGATCTATTTTTCCATTTTTTATTGTGAAAAGCATCACTTGCAATTAAAGGAAGTACGCTCGTTGCCTCAGCAAAAACCATTTGTTCTTTGGTTATATCTACTTTTCCCCAAGAACTAGCTTCTTTTAATGTAGAGCTGCTACATGCTCCATCTCTAGTGTCCGCCACAGTAATTTGTATAGCATACTTATGCATATCCACTTTTTTACCAAGCAACTCAGCGCAAACGACTGTATCTTGAACAAAGTTTTTTGGAACTCCTCCACCGATCATTAATAGACCCGACTGCTTAGATTGAAGTTTAATCTCGGTCAATTCTCTAAACTCTCTTATAGAGTCTATAGTAATGTGTTTTTTAGGGTTCTGTTCTTGATGCATAACTAAACCAAATCCAGCTGAGCTATCAGTAAATGCAGGACAAAAAATTGGAACGTTATTATCATAAGCAGTTTCTATTAAAGAGTTCTTTTTTTTTGAATTTTTTTTTAGATATTTACCAATTTCCTTTATAAACTCTCTAGACGTGTAAGCTCTTGGTGATAATGAATTAGCAATATCACATATTGTTTTATCGCATGCTTGCAATTCATCTTCATCAATATAGGTATCATAAATCCTATCTATATAGTTATTTCTAAGCTCTGTATCGTCCTGAAATTGAGATCCTTGATAATGTTTAAACCCAAGGGCCTCGAAGAAGTCCATGTCAATTATAGAGGCTCCCGTGGCTACTATAGCATCAACCATATTGTATTTGACTAAATCAGAGTAAAGATTCATGCAACCTGCAGCCGAAGTAGAACCTGCCAATGTTAGAAAAATAGAACAATTTTTATCTGAGACCATCTCGTTGAAAATTTTTGCTGCATTAGCGGTATCTCTAGAAGTAAACGACATCTTACCCATAGACTCAATAATTTTACGAGCATCAAAAGAAGTTATATCTATGTGTTCTACTGGCTTATTTAAAAATGATTTTTTATTATGCCCAATGTTTGGACTGTTTTTTTGTTTCATTAAGCGACCAAGTAACTTACTTTACTCGAGTCTTCATATAAAGATATAATTGGTTTATCATTTAACTCAAAAATTTCGTCAGAATAAAAACCATTAAATTTTGTTCTAAAAGTTAAACCGTAAGCGCCAAGTTGACCTAGCTCAATATAATCACCTTCTTTTATGTTATTTGGCAATAGGAATGGCCCCTTCATATAGTCTAAACTATCGCAAGTTGGTCCAAAAAAACTAAATGCTGTAAGTTTTTTTGATTGCATTCTTCTATTTGATATCATCTTACTTGGTAATACAAAATTTGGTACTCCGGCGTCGAATAATGTTCCATAAGTTCCATCATTTATATAAATATTTTGTTTTTTTCGTAAAATAACTTTTACAATTGTTGAACCACTCTCTGCCACTATTGCTCTTCCTGGCTCACACATTAATTCTGGCATCACTGGTAGTTTTAGTTCAGTTAAAGCTTTCTTAATTTCTTCCATATAATTACTTAAAGGCTCAGGATTCAGATCTGGATATACTGAGGGAAATCCACCACCAATATTAATCATATCTGGAACAATTTTGGTTTTTTTGATTATATTTCCTACTTCTTTAATACCTTTTGAATATGAAATTTTATGCATACACTGTGATCCAACATGAAAACTAATTCCTAACTTTTTTGAATGTTCTCTACATAGTCTTACTAAACCTAAGGCTTCATTTGGTCTTGCGCCAAATTTTCTTGATAAATCTATTTCGGCATGCTCATTTGAAATAGATATTCTTACATACAAATTTAAATCTTTTGCCTGTTTAGTTGCTTCAAGAATTTTTTGCAATTCGTCTCTACTATCTAATGAAAAATCTTTAACACCTAAATTAAAATAAGCTTCACTTATGTTTTCTCTACTTTTAACAGTATGCATAAAGTATAATTTTGCATTTGGTTTTAATTTTTTAATTAATTTAATTTCATTGATTGATGCAACGTCAAAACTATCGATACCATTAGCTATAATATGCTTTAAAACTTTTTCATTAGGGTTTGTCTTTACTGCATAAAGAATTTTTCCAGGGAAATTCTTTCTAAAAAATTCTGTAGATATTTTTATGGATTCAGGCCGTATGCAATATACGGGGTAATCAGGCTGTAATGTGTTAACTAATTCGTTAACGTCTTTAAATTTTCGCATTTCATGTGTCCCTCTATTTTTTTACACAGAAAGGTTTCTAAAAAATTTTTACAAAAAAACCTTATTTATTTGCATTTAAGGTTTTTTTCACTTCATGTAAAGAAAAAAAATTCATAATCTTGTTGAAATCTGATCAATCATAACCATATAATAATTCATATGAACATTTCAAAACAACCCCCTGAACAGCTCAAAGTCACTGACTTTGAGGATAAATCTCTCCTTATAGTAGATGATGATGATCCTTTAAGAGGTAGACTTTCCCGAGCCATGGAGAAAAAAGGTTTTGCCGTCAAAGAGGCTAAAAGTGTTGAAGAAGGCCTAAAAATCGTGAGAAATACACCCCCTAATTTTGCAGTAGTAGATCTAAGGCTTGAAGATGGCAATGGTCTGGATGTCATAAAGGAGTTATCTAAAGTAAAAAAAGATAGCAGAATAGTTATGTTAACCGGATACGGGAATCTACCAACGGCTGTGGCAGCTGTTAAAGCAGGAGCTATAGACTATATAGCCAAACCTGTTGATGCCGATGATATCGAGTCAGCCTTACTGGCCAAACCCGAGTCAAAAGCAAAACCCCCCGAAAACCCAATGTCTGCTGATAGGGTCAAATGGGAACACATTCATCGTGTTTTTGAACTTTGTAATAGAAATGTCTCAGAAACTGCACGTAGATTAAAAATGCACCGAAGAACTTTACAGAGAATTCTTTCTAAAAAATCACCTAGATAATTTTTTATAAGAGATTTCTTATAATAGATATTTTAGGTAGTAAAAAGGTTATTAACAAAATTTTAAATAACTCTGCAAATAAAAAAGGTTTTACGCCCAATTCAATTACTGGCTTTTCCCAACCAATTAAATTACCAAGCCACAAGACACCTATAAGATAGATAAAACTGGTAGCAAAAGTAAGTTTAATAAAATTTTTTATAATATCTTTATCATAGCTAAAGTAACCAGCTAAAAAAACTGTTACAATAAAACCAATTAAATAACCCATCGTAGGACCAGTAAAATAAATTAAACCAACCCCTTTTTCTGGAGTGCCAGCAAAAACTGGAAGACCAATAATTCCTTCAAATAAGTATAAAGATACTGTTGCTACACCAAATTTCCATCCAAATGCAATTCCTATAAATAAAACTACAAAAGTTTGCATCGTCATAGGAACAGGATAAAAGGGAATTTTTATTTTTGATGATATTGCTAAAATGATTGTTCCAACTAAAACAAAAAATACATTTTTTACAAGTTGTGAGTTCTTTATTTTTTTTGTTATTTCCATAATTATGTATATTTACTTTTTTTTTTGATTAAATCTAGCTATTTGTTAGTTGAACAAAAACATCCTCTAAATCGCCCTCATCTGTTGAAATATCTAGTATTTCAGAATTATTTTCCTTCAAAAGTTTAAGAATATCTTCAAATTTATGAAATTTCTTATCATATGTAACAGTTATTACATTATCAGAATCAAAAGCAAATTTAGCATTTTTTAAGAAAAGATTGTCTTTATTGTTAATTTCTTTAACTTTAAAAGATATTTTTTTTGTTTTGATTCTATCAAGAAGTTTTTGAGTAGTGTCTAAAGCAACTAAATTTCCTTTATTAATTATTGCAATACGGCCACACATTTCTTGAGCTTCAAACAGATAATGAGTCGTAAGAATTATTGTTACCCCCTCTTTATTGAGTGCTTTCACATTTTCCCAAAGAGTTTTTCTTAACTCAACATCTACCCCAGCAGTTGGTTCATCCAAAACTAATATTGGTGGTTGATGAACCATTGCTTTTGCAATTAACAATCGTCTTTTCATACCCCCAGATAAATTTCTTGAATAAGAGTTGGCTTGTTTTTCGAGTGCGACCATTTTTAAAATTATGTTAGTGATTCTATCTTTTCTAGCCACACCATACAAACCAGCTTGAAGTTCAAGTAGTCTCTCTGGACTAAAAAATGCGTCTAAATTAACTTCTTGTGGAACTATACCAATCGAGGCTCTTACTTGTCTTGGATTTTTATCTAGATCAAATCCCCAAACTTTTAATTTGCCTTCAGTTTTTATAACTGTGCCAGCCAGAATACTAAGAAAAGTTGTTTTACCCGCTCCATTAGGCCCAAGAAGACCAAAAATTTCTCCCTGTTTAACTTCAAAACTTAAATTATTTAAAGCTTTTTCAGGATTTCCATCATTTTTGTTTTTCGAATATATCTTTGTAAGATTTTCAACAGTTAGAGCAATTTTGTTCATAATATATTTAATTATATCACGAAAAATTTGAGGTATTATAATTATATGACATCTTTAAAAAAATCTGACCATTTTTATTTAATCGATGGTTCAGGTTATATTTTTAGGGCATATTATGCACTTCCACCACTTTCAAGAAAAAGTGATGGCTTACCCACGGGAGCAGTTAGTGGATTTTGCTCTATGCTTTTTAAATTATTAGAGGAAGCTAGATCTGATGAGTCAGAGCATAAACCAACTCATTTTGCAGTAATCTTTGACTCAGCAAAAAAAAATTTTAGAAACGACATATATAAAGATTATAAAGCTAATAGGTCAGAAGCTCCTGAGGATCTAATTCCACAATTTGAATATATCAGAAAATCAGTAAAAGCTTTCAATCTACCGTCAATTGAGCTTTTAAATTATGAGGCTGACGATTTAATAGCAACTTATTCAAAAAAAATAGTTGAAGCTGGATGCAAAGTAACAATTATTTCATCAGATAAAGATCTAATGCAGTTAGTATCAAAAAAAGTAAGATTATATGATCCTATGAAAAGCAAAGTTTTAGGAGAAAAAGAAGTTTTTGAAAAGTTTGGGGTCAAACCAAATCAAGTTGTAGACGTTCAGTCTTTAGCAGGAGATTCATCAGATAATGTTCCAGGTGTTCCCGGTATAGGAATCAAAACTGCATCTGAATTAATTAATAAATATAAAAATTTAGACACTTTATTAAAAAAAGCTGATGAAATACCTCAAAAAAAAAGAAAAGAATCTTTATTGCAAAATAAAGACAAAGCAATTTTGAGCAAAAAGTTGGTAACCTTAAAAAGTGACGTGCCCATCAAGGATACCTTAAATTCATTTATATTAAAAAATGTTGAAAAAGAAAAACTTTTTGATTTTTTAAGAGAAATGGAATTCAATCGAATATTAAGCCAAGCGATCAATCTTTATGGAGAGTCAAAAAATAAAGACTTAAAAAGTGAGAATAAAAGAGATGAAAGTCAAAAAATAAACACTAAAAGTTATGAAAGTATAATTGATGAAAAATCTTTGGATCGATGGTTAAAGATACTGACTAAACAATCAATTATTTCAGTTGATACTGAGACTAACTCTTTAAATCCAATAGAAGCTGATTTAGTAGGTTTATCATTAAGTTATAATTCTAATAAGTCTTGCTATATTCCACTCGCTCATAAAAAAATTAAAGGACTTAAAAAAGATTTAGTTTTAAAAAAAATCAAACCTATTCTAGAAGACCCAAGTATTAAAAAAGTCGGCCAAAATATAAAATTTGATTTTATAGTTTTAAAAAAAAATGGAATAGAAATTAATCCTAAAGAAGATACCATGCTTATATCCTATACTTTAGATGCAGGTATTAACCGTCATAATTTAGATACTCTTTCAGAGATTCATCTAAATCATAAAACTATCTCCTATAAAGAATTAGTTGGAACAGGAAAGAATAAATTAAACTTTAGTGATATTGATTTAAAAAAAGCAACAGAGTATGCAGCAGAAGACAGTGATGTAACATTAAGACTTTTTAATATTCTTAAAAAAAGATTAGATGGGGAAAAATTAAATAAAATATATGAAAATTTTGAAAAACCAATGATTGAAATACTTTCAGAAATGGAGATTAATGGAATTAAAGTAGATGAAAATTATCTAAAAGCTTTATCAAAAAAATTTGAAGAAAGATTAAAAATGATCGAAGGAAATATCTATTCTGCTGCAGGTAAAAAATTTAATATAGCTTCTCCAAAACAACTTGGTGAGATAATATACAACGAACTTAAAATAGCTAAATTAAAAAAGACAAAAAAAGGAAGCCTCGCTACTAGCGCAAGTGTTTTAGAAGATCTTGCTTATACTGGTCATAAATTCCCTGGCTTCGTTTTACAATGGAGACAGCTTTCTAAATTAAAAAATACTTATTCAGATGCATTGCAAGACCATATTAGTAAAAAAACTAAGAGAGTTCATACTTCTTTTCTTTTAGCAGCTACTAATACTGGAAGATTAGCTTCAAGTGACCCTAATTTACAAAATATTCCAATTAAGTCAGATGATGGAAAAGAAATCAGAAAAGCTTTTATTGCCGAAAAAAAAAATATTTTAATTTCAGCAGACTATAATCAAGTTGAAATGAGAATTTTAGCTGATTTAGCTGATGTAAAAGAATTAAAAAAAGCTTTTCAGAATAAAGAAGACATACACAGCCTAACTGCTAGTCAGGTTTTTAACACTCCAATTAGAGATATAAACAATGAACTAAGAAGAAAAGCCAAAGCTATTAATTTTGGAATCATTTATGGGATTACTCAATATGGATTAGCAAAACAACTGTCAGTTTCTAATCAAGAGGCATTAGATTTTATTAATTCTTATTTCAAAAAATTTCCTGAAATTAAAGAATATATGAACTCAACTATAAAAGCTTGCAGAAAAAATGGATATGTAAGTAATATTTTTGGCAGAAGAATTCATCTAAAAGGAATTAATGATAAAAATTTTAGTGTACGAAGTTTTCAAGAAAGAGCAGCTATTAATGCTCCTATTCAAGGATCTGCAGCTGATATAATAAGACTGGCAATGATTAAAATAGATAAATTAATTAAGACAGACGAAAAGTTCAAAACTAAAATGTTACTTCAGATACACGATGAACTTATCTTTGAAAGTTTAGAATTAGATAGAAGCTATGTTGAAAAAATAATAACTAAAGCTATGACCTCAATCTCACAATCTGATAATCACATTTTTTCAATACCATTGGAAGTTAATATAAATTCAGGATATAATTGGGGAGAAATACATTAATTAGTTTTATAAGCGCCTAAATTTTGACAATTTAATTAGGATTATTAAAACAATATTATATATGCCACAAACAATTGCACTTGTAGACGATGACAGAAACTTACTTACAGGTATAAGTATTGCCCTTGAAAGAGAAGGATTTAAAGTACAAACTTATATAGACGGTGAGTCAGCCTTGAATGGGTTAACCAGAAACCCACCTGATTTGGCAGTAGTAGATATAAAAATGCCTAGAATGGATGGTGAAGAACTTTTAAAAAGATTAAGAAAAAAAATGTCGATCCCAATTATATTTTTAACATCAAAAGACGATGAGGTAGATGAATTGTTAGGATTAAAATTAGGAGCAGATGATTTTGTTAAAAAATCTGGTGGCTTTTCAATGAAGGTTTTAATCGAAAGAATAAGAGTTCAACTAAGAAGAAAAACTGAGACAACAGATGATGGAAAGAATTTGATAGCTCATGGAAAACTAAAATTGGACCCCTCGCAATTAGAATGCGAATGGAATGGTAAAGCATTACCAGAAAAATTGACAACAACTGAATTTTTAATTGTAAAAGAGTTAGCTAAAAGACCGGGAGTAATAAAGGAAAGAGCTCACTTGATGGACATAGCTTATAAAGAAAATACTGAAATAGAAGATAGAACTATAGATAGCCACGTTAAACGTATAAGAAAAAAATTCAAAAAAGTAGATGAAAAATTTTCAGCGATTGAAACAAGGTATGGAAGTGGATATAGATGGAATGTTAGTTAATGAAACAAAAAAAATCTATATCTATACTAAAAAAATTTTTATTATTTAATTTTTTAACTTTTTCAATTCTTGGTCTTTTTACTATCCTCTACTTAAAGGCCGTTCAACCAAATTTAGTAAAACAGAGAACCAAAAATCATATAATTATAATCAAAAATACTTTGGATCATCTTCAAAGACTAAATGTCAAATTTGATCAAGAGAACATTAAGACTTTTTTATTATCTACAAGGTTTCTTTTTCAAAGCTTAGATCGAGTTCAATTTTATAATTTTGAGGGAAAAATTATAGGAGATACAAATATCTTAGACTTAGATCAAAGTGTTTTTTCTAAGTCAGATTTAGTCTTAGAGGAAAGTATTAATGGAACACCTTCCACAAATGAGAAAAAAACTAAAGAAATTTTAGATTCAACAAAAAAAGATAGAGGTTTTATAAAGAATATAACTCTTGAAGAGTTAGAAGATGAGCCGATTGTCTTAGAAAATAAAGACAAAGATAATTTTTTTGTAAGCACATTAGATAAAATAATAATCGACAATGAACTAGTTGGATATATTATGGTGACCGAGGAAGCTAATGATATTTTATTTGCGGTAACAGAGAGAAAAAATTTTATAATCAGAACAGTTTTAGCTGTTGGATTAACTATTCTTATTTTTTCTTTATTCTTAAACAAATATATCTTAAAACCTATCAGATTCTTAGTTTTATTTACTGAATCAATAAAAGAAAAAGCGGAAAAACCTATTAACATGAGTCAATTTTTTGTTAGAGAAGATGAAATAGGTAAGTTGACTAAGTCAATAGATGAAATGACAACTGAACTTCAAAAGAGAACAAATAGGGCAGAAACTTTTTCTACAGACCTAGCCCATGAAATTAGAAATCCGTTGGCCTCTTTGAAAGGAGCTTCTGAATTACTTAACAAAATTCATGAAGAAAAAGAAAGAGAAAAATTATTTCAAATTATTAATCATGATGTTGAAAGAATTGAAAGACTTATAACCGATTATTCTCAAATGTTAAAAGATGAAGCCTCTTTATCTAGAGAAAAGATGAAAAAAATTAATTTAGAAACAATCATAGGTAATGTTGTTGAAGATTTTAGACAAAATTTATCTAATCAAAATAAAAAAGTAAAAATTAATATTATTCACAAGAATAAAAATGGAAAAGGTTGTTTTATTTTAGGTATTGAGAACAGATTAGAACAAGTTATTGCAAATTTGTTAGATAACTCAATTTCATTTAGTGATGAAAATGGAAAAATAGAAATTGAGATAGATGAGACAAAAAATAATTTTGTTCTTTTGGTAAAGGATGAAGGGCCTGGATTTAGCGAGACATCAGTTCAAAATATTTTCAAAAGATTTTATAGCAATAGACCAAAGAATTTTGGAGAGCATTCAGGACTTGGTCTTAACATAGTCAGAAATATAGTTGAGCTCCATAAAGGCACGATATCAGCAGCTAATCGAGTTAATACAAAAGGTGCACAAATAGAAGTTTTGCTACCTAAATTAATCTAGCTTTGCTGCTTGATAAGATTTAATTATATTGTTAAAAGAAAAATTCATTATGTCACAAGATTATAAAGTAAAAGATATTGGCCAAGCTGAATTTGGAAGAAAAGAAATTTCACTAGCAGAAACTGAAATGCCAGGATTAATGGCATTAAGAAAAGAATATAAAAATAAGAAACCACTAAAAGGTGCACATATTCTTGGATGTCTTCATATGACAATTCAAACTGCTGTTTTAATTGAAACCTTAGTAGAATTAGGTGCAGAAGTTAGATGGTCCTCATGTAATATTTTTTCTACACAAGATCATGCTGCTGCAGCAATTGCTAAAGCTGGGATACCGGTGTTTGCCTGGAAAGGGGAAACAGAAGAAGAGTATTGGTGGTGTGTTAAACAGACAATAGAAGGAAAAAAAGATTGGAAGCCAAATATGATTTTAGATGATGGTGGGGATCTTACGGCTTTAATGCAT
>MDTB01000139.1_pt1 | contig 11910 bp, 12 predicted proteins | sample 811161 | NCBI WGS metagenome assembly MDTB01 (sample SAMN05326650, study PRJNA326480) | marine metagenome | isolation source: seawater | place: Mediterranean Sea | collected 2009 | reverse complement strand
TCTACGAGGCGTTTGTTGACGGGGTTGTTGATATTGCCCGTGGATTCAGCCTTGGCAATCCGCTTGATGAGGCGACAACCCTTGGGCCGATGGTCCGGCCGGCCGCCGCCGATTTCGTCCGCGAGCAAATCAATGCTGCCGTTGCTGCCGGCGCACGCGCCTTGGTTGCGGCCGAGGGTTTTGCCGAGGACGCCGCCGGCAGTGCCTATCTTGCACCGCAAGTATTGGTCGATGTTGATCACAGCATGGCGGTGATGACGGAAGAAAGTTTCGGGCCTGTCGTCGGCATTATGAAAGTGGCCAATGACGCCGAAGCCGTGCAGTTAATGAACGATAGCCAGTTTGGCCTGAGCGCTGCAATTTGGACCAACGATCTGGACGCCGCCGGCGCGCTCGGCGCCGAGCTTGAAACCGGTACGGTGTTTATGAACCGCTGCGATTATCTGGACCCAAGCCTGACCTGGACAGGGGTTAAACAAACAGGCCGAGGCGCAACCTTGTCGGCTGTCGGCTATGAAACGTTAACCCGGCCAAAGTCATTTCATTTGCGTCAGCTCTGATCGTCCTCATCGGCGCCCAGATATTGCCGCCAAAGGTCAGGGCGACGGGCCTCGGTGATGGCCATGCTTTGCTGTTTTCGCCAGGCCTCGATCTTGGCGTGGTGCCCCGAAAAAAGCACCTCCGGTACCACCCGTCCGTCCCACAGCCGAGGTTGGGTGTACAACGGATATTCAAGCAGGCCATTTTCAAAACTATCTTCGGCGGCACCGTCAGCTGCCCCCATAACCCCCGGCAATAAGCGCACGCATGCATCCAGCAAAGCCAAGGCAGCAGGTTCGCCACCGGAAAGGACAAAATCACCAAGGCTGACTTCCAACAAGTTGCAACGGTCGATGCACCGCTGGTCCAAGCCTTCATAGCGGCCACATAACAACACCAGCCCCGGCCCGGTTGCCCAGTCGCGGACCATCGACTGCTCTAACCGGCGACCACGTGGTGACAGATAAATGCGCGGCCCCGGCTGCGCGGCGACCGCATCAATGGCAGCGGCGACCACATCCGCGCGCATCACCATGCCGCTGCCGCCGCCAAAAGCGGTGTCATCGACGCTGCGATGGCGGTTCAGCGCATAATCACGGATGTTTACGGTTTGCAAATCCCAGCGCTCCGCGGCCAAAGCCTTGCCGGCCAACGACAAACCAAGGGAGCCTGGAAACATTTCAGGAAACAACGTCAGCACCGTTGCTTGCCACGGCGGCCGGCGATCGGCCCCGGCATCGATGCCGCTGTGCGGGTCGCTCATAGATCCTCCGGGTCGCCGGGCAGCAGCCCCAATGGCGGATCAACGGTCAGCCGGCCGGCGGCAAGGTCAACCTCAGGGACAGCCTGTTTGTTAAACGGCAACAGCACACTGTCCCGCTCATCGCCAAGCGTCACCTCAATCAAATCACCGGCACCATGATTATGGACCGCGATCACCTGACCCAGGAGGCGGCCATCACGATGAACAACAGTCAGATTGAGCAGGTCGGCATGGTAAAATTCATCTTCATCCACCTGCGGCAACGCCGCCCTGTCAACGTATAGCTCGGTCCCCTTGAGCCGGGCGGCCGCATCACGGTCGGTCACACCTTGCAGCCGACCCAGCAGCATGCCTTTAGCGCGGCCAATCACCTCCAGCTCAAAAACCCTGCTGCCGGCCCGATCGCGCAGCGGTCCATAGGCGACCACATCGCTATCAATTTCGGTAAAGGCTTTGATTCGCACCAAGCCCTTCACCCCGTGGACGCCGGCGATGGCGCCCACACAGACCCGAACATTTTGCACGCCATCTCCTGCGGGCATGCCGTCCCCCTGTCGTTATTCTTTGGCTGGGGTTTCTTCTTCGGCAGGTGCTTCTTCGGCGGCGGCTTCTTCAGCAGCGGCTTCCGCCGGTGCTTCTTCGGCAGCGGCTTCTTCAGCAGCAGCTTCTACAGGTGCTTCTTCTGCCGGTGCTTCGGCGGCAGCGGCTTCGGCTTCGGCAGCTTCAGCGGCGGCGGCTTCGGCAGCAGCGGCTTCTTCTGCCGCCGTTTCCGCAGCAGCGGCAGCAGCGGCGGCAGCTTCTTCTTCACGCTCCAGACGCTTTGCGCCAGGGGCTGATTTTTTCGGCTGATCGCGATAGGCGAAAGCAGGCATCAAACCAACGCCGGCAAGCATTTTATGAACCCGGTCAGTTGGTTGTGCGCCTTTGCTAAGCCAATATTTGATGCGCTCGTCTTTAATCACCAGACGGTCGTCATGTTCCTTTGGCAACATTGGGTTATAGGTGCCGACACGCTCTACAAACCGGCCATCACGGGGCATTGAGGATTCGGCGACCACAATACGATAAAATGGCCGTTTCTTGGCGCCGCCTCGGGCCAAACGAATTTTCAAAGACATCTTAAACCTACTCCTTAGGACAAATAATAAGTGATACCGGCCGCGCCGTTAGCGCTTTCCTGGAAAACCGGGAGGAAGACCGCCGCTGCCAAGCCCCGGCAACCCGCCGCCGCCCAGACCTGGGATGCCGCCGCCGGGGCCGCCGCCGCCAAGTGGCGGCATGCCACCACCGGAGCCGCCGCCAAACAGGGACCCGAGGCCGCCGCGTTTACCGATCTTTTTCATGGCCTTGGCCATTTCCATATATTGCTTTACCAGCCGATTGATCTCCGGCACCGAGGTGCCTGATCCCGATGCAACCCGGCGCTTACGTGATGCGTTAAGCAGTTTAACATTGCGCCGCTCGGCGCGCGTCATTGACAGAATGATCGCTTCCTGGCGCTTGATCATGCTGTCGTCAACATTCGCCGCGTTCATTTGTTTTTGGATTTTCCCGATCCCCGGCAACATCCCCATGACGCCGCCAAGGCCGCCCATTTTTTTCAACTGCCGAAGTTGCGAGAGCATATCTTCAAGGTCAAACTGACCTTTTTGCATCCGCTGAGCCAGGCGCTCGGCTTCATCCTGCTCGATATTTTCAACGGCTTTTTCAACCAGGCTAACAACATCGCCCATGCCGAGGATTCGGCCGGCAATACGCTCGGGGTGAAAATCTTCGATTTCGTCAATTTTCTCGCCAATGCCAAGTGCCTTGATCGGCCGTCCGGTGACCGCCCGCATCGACAACGCGGCGCCGCCGCGGGCATCACCGTCAACCCGCGTTAGGACAATCCCGGTAAGGCCGACGCGGTCATTGAAATTGCGGGCCGTGTTGACGGCATCTTGGCCGGTCATGGCGTCGGCCACCAAAAGCGTTTCAACCGGCTGCACAACGTCACGAACGGCCACGGCTTCCGCCATCATCGCTTCGTCAATGGAGGTGCGCCCGGCGGTATCGAGGAAGACCACGTCAAAGCCCTGCAAGCGGGCCGCCGTCATCGCCCGCTTGGCAATGCTGGCCGGTGCTTCACCATCGTTGATGGGCAAGGTTTGAATGTCATTCTGCTCGCCCAAGATACGCAATTGCTCACGTGCCGCCGGGCGATAAATATCAAGCGACGCCATCATCACTTTTTTGCGTTCGCGGCTGACCAGGCGGCGAGCAAGCTTCGCCGTAGTCGTGGTTTTACCACCGCCTTGTAGGCCGACCATCAAGATCGCAACAGGCGGTGTGGCCGATAAATTTAAGCCTTCCGGCTCGGCGCCAAGCATCTCGACCAAGCTGTCATGGACAATCTTAACGACTTGCTGGCCAGGGGTGACCGAACGCAACACGTCTTGGCCAACGGCCCGCTCCCGGACCTTATCAATAAAGGATTTAACCACATCCAGCGCGACATCGGCTTCCAGCAAAGCCACCCGCACTTCGCGCAAGGCTGCGTTGACGTCGCCTTCCTTCAGCGCGCCGCGGCGTTTCAGGCGATCGAAAACATCGCCAAGCCTGCCAGTCAGTCCGTCAAACATGCACGCTCCCGATGGTTCATGCGGTTTATCCATGCAGCTTTGCGCCCGTGCTCGAACCCTCGAGGACGGACGGAACCCGCTAAGGTCTCTTGGCTAAATTGGCCAGGAGGCGGCAGACAAGTAATCGAAACCGGCCTGTGGGTCAAGAGCGGCGACAGGGCATCATGCCGATCGACGCTATCAGGCTTGGTCCAGCCCCATCAAATTGCGGGCAAAATCATCGGCCACGAAGGCGTCAAGATCGGCGACCGCTTCGCCAACACCAATGGCATGGATCGGCAAGCCAAAACGCTCGGTTAGCGACACCACCACGCCGCCTCGGGCGGAGCCGTCAAGTTTGGTGACCACCAAACCGGTGATATCGGTCAACTCGCTAAAGGCTTGGACTTGCGAATGGGCGTTTTGACCAACCGTCCCGTCAAGCACCAAAATGCGATCATGCGGTGCCTCGGGGTTCTGCTTGCCCAGCACCCGAACGACTTTCGCAAGCTCATCCATCAGCTCGGTCTTATTCTGCAACCGGCCGGCCGTGTCGATTAACAACAGGTCAATATTCTCGGCCTGCGCACGGGCCAATGCCTCATAGGCAACGGCGGCGGAATCAGCGCCGTGAGCGCGCGCCACAACAGGCACGCCAACCCGCTGACCCCAGATTTGTAACTGTTCAATGGCTGCCGCCCGGAAGGTATCGGCCGCCGCTAACATCACCGTTAAGCCTTGCGCACGATAGTGCTGCGCCATCTTGCCAATGGTGGTGGTTTTACCGCTGCCATTGACGCCGACGAACATGACCACATGCGGTTGATGGCCGCGGTCGATGACCAATGGCCGGGCAACAGGCGACAGCAGCTCGGCAATATTCGCCGCCAATGCGGTCCGCACTTCATCGTCACCAACATCTTTGTCAAATCTGTCGCGGGCCAGATTGGCGGTCAACAGGGCTGCTGTTGCGACCCCCAAGTCAGCCGTGATCAACAGGTCTTCAAGCTCTTCCAAAGCGGCGGCATCCAGTTTTCGGCTTTTAAAAATTGCCGCGATACCGCCGGTCAATTTACTGGAAGACTTGCTTAGGCCGGATTTCAGGCGCCCAAACCAACCTGTTTGCTGATCATCCTGCGCGTTCATGCAGCAATCTGCCCAGGGATAATCTCTGCCTGCAAGCCGGCCTCGCCAAGGGCCGTAACCCGCGCTCGAACAACTGTTCCCGGCACCGCCGTCAGGGCCGGATCGGGCGCCTGTAGATGCACCGGTGCATAATTTTCGGCGTGCCCGAAACCGGCCCGCTCAACCAGTACCGACAGCTCACGATCGACCTGCTTGCTGAAATATTGGTCACGCAAGCTGTCACCAAGGGCGCGCAGTTCGGCCGCCCGCAGACGGCGCGTTTGACCGTCAACTTGCGGCATCCGAGCGGCCGGCGTGCCGGGCCGGGGTGAATACGGGAAGACATGCAAAAACGGAATTTGCCAGGCCGCGATATTGGCCAGCGTGGTTGCATGCATGTCGGCGCTTTCGGTTGGGAAGCCAGCGATTACATCGGCACCCAACGCCAGATCTGGCCGGGCCTCGCGGAGGCGGCTGATCAAAGCGGTTACATCGGCTGTCAAATGCCGCCGCTTCATCCGCTTCAGCACCATGTCCTGGCCGGCCTGCAGGCTAAGATGAATATGTGGCATCACCCGCGGCTCATGGGCGATCAGGGTCAGTAGGCTGTCATCAATGCCAACCGGATCCAAGGATGAAAACCGCAACCGCTGCAGCTCCGGGACCAGATGCAGCAATCGGCGCGCAAGATTGCCGAGCCGAGGTTGCCCCGGCAGGTCATCGCCATAAGAGGTAATATCCACGCCGGTCAAGACAACTTCACGCAGGCCGCCGGCAACCAACCGGCGGACTTGGTTAACAATCGCACCCAGGGGCAATGACCGGTTATTGCCGCGACCATAGGGGATAATACAAAAAGTACAACGGTGGTCACAGCCCTGCTGCACTTGCACAAAAGCACGGTTACGGCCGTCAAATCCTTCGATCAGATGCGGTGCTGTTTCCCGCACCGTCATAATGTCGGCCACCGCCACCGGGTCGGTGGCATTTTCCGGCAGCCATGTGTCTGCCTGCATTTTTTCTTCATTGCCGACCACCCGGTCAACCTCGGCCATGGCTTGAAAACGGTCCGGATCAATCTGTGCCGCACAGCCGGTAACAACAATCTGCGCCTCAGGGTTTTCTCGGCGGGCGCGGCGGATGGCCTGGCGGGCCTGGCGCTCAGCTTCCGTGGTCACCGCACAGGTGTTGAAGACAATGATGTTGGTCATGCCGGCAGCAGCTGCATGGCCGCGCACCACTTCTGACTCGAAGGCATTTAGCCGACACCCGAAGGTGCGCACGTCAATTGATTTTTCTGAACCGCTCATAGGGCGAAGAAATGGCTGCAAATGCGCCTGATTGCAAGGGGGGAGATGCGGCTAATTGTGATCACGCGGTTAAGGCAAAGGCGGCAATGGTCTCAATCCGGTCACCGTCGTGGCGATGAACAATGATCTCATCAACTGTGCCGAGAACCTGGCGGTCCTGGCCGTTAATGTCGTCAACCAAGGCTTTGGCCAGACGCGGATCGGCAAATCGCGCCAGTGTGATGTGCGGAATATAGGCAATATCGAGCCGCAGGTGGATATCCAAAGGTCCGGTATAAAGCAGGTCATGAAGATGCACCAAGCGACTCAAACCCTGGTCCGGGACCAGATAGACAAAACTATCCGGGCCAAAATTATCTTTGATCATTAGCGCCGCCGAGGCCTGCATGTTGATCGCCGCCACTTGCCCGGCAACACTGGCAACGTGGCTCAATAAGGCTGTTTCGGCGATCTCGGAAACAGCAAGGACAAGGGTGAAATGCGGGCTAATCAGGCCTTGTACATCGCCATTAAAGCGTGCCCGCAAATCTTCGATCCAGGCCGTATCGCCGGCACTTAATCCAGGATAGGCAACAACAAGATAGCTCATGACGCGCCGGCGGCGCCGAGATCGAGCACGCCGGTAAAGCTGGTCGCTGTTGGCCCGCGCATGATGACATGATCATCATCACCCCACGTAATGCCCAGTTCGCCGCCGTCAAGAACAACGCTGACTTGGCGACCGGTCAGGCCGCGGCGGGCCGCTGCAACCGCGCTGGCGCATGCACCTGAACCACAGGCCTGGGTGATACCTGCGGCCCGTTCCCAAACCCGCATCCGCAAGCGATCCGGGGCAATCACTGACACAAACTCAATATTCGCTCGCGCCGGAAACATCGGATGGGTTTCTAAAGCAGGTCCAACTTCGGCCAATGCCACGGCATCGGCGTCAGCAACAAAAAACACCGCATGCGGGTTGCCGACGGCAACACAGCAGGCATCGCTATAGGCTGCGTCAGGCAGCATCACATGCAAGCTATCAACTGCCGTGGCCAGTGGAATGGATTGCCAATCAATACTTACCGACCCCATATCGACGGCGATTTGTCCATCCGCATCACGCCGGCAGTGGAGCACCCCGGCCAACGTTTCAATCGCCACCTGCTGACGGCCGCTGTCGCTCATCAACAACGCCGCCACGCAGCGCGTACCATTGCCGCAGGCCTCGGCCTCGCTGCCATCGGGGTTATGAATGCGCATGAAAGCGTCGGCGCCGGCGGTGGCCGGCTCAATGGTTAAAAACTGATCAAATCCAACGCCGCGGCGGCGATCCGCGATCCAACGAAGGGCGTCGGTGTCCGGTGCCGCGCCACCGGCACGGCAATCAATCACGACAAAGTCGTTGCCGAGGCCGTGCATTTTTGTGAAGTCGATGCTGTTCATGGCTGGCAAGATAGATATGCTCCATGCAACTGTCCAAGAATTGTTCACAAATATAACAGGGGGAATTTCCGTGCCAACAGTGAATGCAGGTCCTTTGACCAACCTGGTTGAAGCCATGATTGCGGCGACCGGCAGCAGCCAGGCAGAAGCCAAAGCCGTCGCCGAGAATTTGGTTGAAGCCAATCTTATGGGACATGATAGCCATGGGGTTGGCCTTGCACCGCGCTACATGACACATGCCAATAGCGGCACGTTAACACCTGGCGGCAGCCTCAGTGTGGTCAGTGATAACGGGGCTTATCTGCTACTGGATGGGGATATGGGCTACGGCCAAGTGATTGGCCGCGAAGCAATGCGATTGGGTCTTGAAAAAGCTCGCAGCCAAGGTGTTGCGATTGTCGGCTTACGCAATGTTCATCACTTAGGACGCATTGGTGCCTGGGGGGAAATCTGCGCGCAAGCAGGGTTTATTTCGATCCATTATGTGAACGGTACCGGGCATGCGCCAATCGTCGCCACCCATGGCGGCTATGAAGCACGGTATTCAACCAATCCCTATTGCACGGCGATCCCGGCAACCGACAAAAACCCCATGGTGGTTGCCGATTTTGCCACCTCGACGATGGCCCAAGGAAAGGTGCGGGTGGCGCATTACGCAGGCGATACTCTGCCCGATGGTGCGGTTGTCGGGCCCGATGGCTATCCCAGCAATGATCCAGGCGTGATGTTTAGCGATCCGCAAGGGGCGATGTTGCCGATGTCGGGCCATAAGGGCACCTGCCTGGCCGTTTTATGTGAGGTGTTGGCCGGCGGCCTTACCGGTGGCGGCACTGCCCTGCCCAGCAGGCAGAATGATCACACCATTCGCAATAACATGCTGACGATCATCGTCGATCCGAATGGCTTTGCTGCCGATATTCCGTTTGCCGATGATATCGATAACTTAATTGACGTTGCCAAGTCATCAAAACCCGCCGCCGGCTTTGATCGCATCATGTACCCTGGTGACCCGGAGCGCCTGCGCCGACAAGAGCGGGCCGCAAATGGCATCCCGATTGATGAAAATACCTGGGCCGAAATGCGTCGCATGGGCATTGCTGCCGGCCTTGATGCCGGCGCTTTTGACAGCATCATACGCTAGCACACCGGCAGCATATAAAAACCGACAGGCGGATCCCGAAGGATCCGCCTGTTTCATTTTATAGCAAGTAGCTGCGTTCACCATGTGCGGTGACATCTAAGCCTTCGATTTCATCGTCGGTGCTCACCCGCAGGCCAACCAAGGCCCGCACCACCAGTAAAATCACAACCGATGCCAGCACCGACCAAACCACGGTCGCAACGGTGGCGATCGCTTGCACACCAAACTGGCTGCCGGCGGTCATGCCATCGGCCAGACCAAGGCCGCCGAAAGCCGGCAATGCGAGGAATGCAACCGCCAAGGTTCCAAGAATTCCACCAACGCCGTGAACCGCGAAAACATCCAAGCTGTCATCAATTTTGAAGCGAAACTTGATCAAAGAAACAGCCGCGAAACAAATCGCCGCCCCTGCCACACCAAGCAGCAGCCCGCCGATCGGGCCAATAAAGCCAGATGCCGGTGTGACGCTGGCCAAGCCGGCGATACAACCGGTGACCAAGCCAATCAAACTTGGCTTGCCAAAGCGCAGCCACTCTAAACCGGCCCACACCAGGCTGGCAGCGGCAGCGGAAAGATGCGTCGCGGTAATGGCCATCGCGGCACCGCCGTCGGCCGCCAATGCGCTGCCACCATTGAAGCCGAACCAGCCAACCCAGAGCAGGCTGGCACCAATCATTGTCAGCCCGGGACTATGCGGCGGATGCAAGGCACTTGGAAAGCCGCGCCGCTTGCCGACCATGACCGCAATCACCACCGCCGAAGTACCTGCCGTGGCATGAACAACCAAGCCGCCGGCGAAATCCATGACGCCCATTTCGGCCAGCCAGCCGCCACCCCAGATCCAGTGACAAACCGGTGCATAGACAATCAGCAGCCAGGCCCCCGAGAACAACACCACGGCCGGAAAGCGAACCCGCTCAGGGTACGCACCGACAATCAACGCGGGGGTGATGATCGCAAACGTCATTTGGAACATGAAGAAAGCGCTTTCCGGAATCGTGCCGGCCATGGCCGTGCTGTCAACGCCGCTTAAGAATGATTTCGATAAGCCACCCCAGATCGCGTTCAAGGCACCGCCGTCACCAAAGGCGATGGCGTAGCCGCAGACCAACCATAAGACCGATGCCAAAGCGGCCACGACCGCACAATGCATCAAAACTGAAAGAAAGTTCCTGGCCTGCACCAAACCACCGTAAAACAGCGCCAGACCCGGCAAGGTCATTAACAGCACCAATGCCGTCGCCGTTAAAATCCATGCTGTATCGCCACGATCAAGACCGTCACTGGCAGCGGCTGTCATCGGTAGAACACTCGCTGCAACGATGGCAGCAAGCGACAAAAATCGCCTTATCATTTACATCACCCTCAAGCTTTATGGACCGGTTTCATGTTAAATTCCGACCGGCGTATTAATCCAAATGTATGGGTGTTCTTAACAAGCTTAGGTTGTTGCGTGCAAGTGACGGTTTGTCAGCTCAGCCATCATGGCCTTCAACAATGAATGCATGGCCATGTGATGCGCCAAGGCGGATCGGTAATACTTTTTGATAATCGGCTGAGGCGTACCACGCTTTGGCCTGCGCCATGCTAGGAAATTCAAGCATGACAACCCGCGGTAACGGCGCATCGCCTTCCAGCACCTCGACGGCACCGGCGCGCACCAAATAGCGGCCGCCATAGTCGGCGACGCTGATCGGTGCCTGTGCGATATAGCTTTTATAGGCGTCGAGATCATGCACATCGATCTCGGCGATGACATATGCTTTGGGCATTTTGAAAACTCCTCCATGGGCGTTGCGGTGACCAAGGTCAAAAGAGAGTGTACGCGGCAGACGGCGAATATGTCTCGTTGCGATCCGCCATCGGCGCAAATTTAATAAATCCACCTTGTCGCCGGCCATAATCTCGTTATTCTTAGCATTCCGGTATTTCCGATGGAGAGTTTGCGAAATGTTCGGCCTTTTGAAACGTTTAGGGTTTATAGTTCTGATCATGACTGCAACCAGCCAAGGCGCCGATGCGCGCGACCTCGAAAACACTTTGTTTCTTGACCTCAAGGATGGCCGCGTGGTGATTGAACTGCGCCCCGACTTGGCCCCAAATCATGTTGCACGGATCAAGGAGCTTTCCCGCGAAGGCTTCTATGATGGCATTATTTTCCATCGTGTGATTGAAGGGTTTATGGCCCAAACCGGTGATCCGACCGGTACCGGGATGAGTGGCTCCGGCCAGAAGCTTGCCGCCGAATTCACCGCCGAGCCGTTTGGCCGCGGCACCATTGGCATGGCGCGGGCGCAAGATCCCAACAGCGGCGACAGCCAATTTTTCATCTGCTTTCAAGACTGCAGTTTCCTGAACGGCCAATACACGGTCTGGGGAAGTGTCGTCGAGGGGATGGAATTGGTTGATGGCATTACCCGCGGCGAGCCGCCCGCAAATCCCGATGCAATCGTAAAAATGCAGGTTGCCGCCGACGCAAGTTAAGCGCCGTAACAGCGATAACTGAGAGGAGGGCGAAATGGCGATGCTCATTGCCGGTGGATGTGGATTCGTCGGTCTTGCCCTTGCTGAAAGTTTGCTCGGTGACGGTCAAACGGTGGTTTTATTTGACATAAATCCGGTGCCGGCAGCAGCGGCCCGCAGATTCGACCAACTTTCCGGCCAGTGGACGGCCGTCAAAGGCGATGTCCGCGACCGCGAGGCCCTGGCGGCGGCAATGACCGAACATGCCGTGAGCGGGGCATTTTACGGGGCAGCGCTAACATCCGGTGCCGCGCGCGAACACGCCAACCCCGAACAGGTCATTGAAGTGAACGTGCTGGGCTTTATCAACCTGATCAAAGCCGCCGAAGCTTGCCAGGTAAAGCGGATTATCAATATCAGCTCCGGTGCGGTTTACGGATCCCGGGGCATCGACGGCGACAGTGCCTTGAGCGAAGCTGACGGCGTGGTTGACCCAAGCGCGATCTATGGAGCGACGAAATTTGCCTCTGAACGGATTGGTCGCCG
>MDTB01066563.1_pt1 | contig 11911 bp, 10 predicted proteins | sample 811161 | NCBI WGS metagenome assembly MDTB01 (sample SAMN05326650, study PRJNA326480) | marine metagenome | isolation source: seawater | place: Mediterranean Sea | collected 2009 | reverse complement strand
TTCAATTTCTTTGTACTTGCCTTTCGTTTTATCTTTTATAAACCCAAGATTCCATAAATGAACTTGTCTTAAATCTGCAAACCCACCTTGAGAAAAAGCCCTAATTAAATTTAAAGTTGATGCAGATTGTGAATAAGCTCTAAACAATCTTTTTGCATCTGGTATTCTTGCACTTTCTGAGAATTCCATTCCATTGATGTTGTCTCCTAGATAGCTTGGTAATTTTTTTTCATCTTTGACTTCAAATGGAGAGCTACGTGGTTTAGAAAATTGTCCAGCGATTCTTCCTACCTTAATTACTGGTAAAGAAGCAGAATGTGTAAGAACTAAAGCCATTTGCAAAATTGCTTTAAAAGTATCTCTTATGTTATTTGGATTAAATTCCGCAAAACTTTCAGCACAGTCTCCACCTTGTAATAAAAATGCTTTACCCGAAACTACCTGCGATAAAGCTTTTTTTAAAGATCTAGTTTCACCTGCAAAAACTAGTGGAGGATAATTTTTAATTTTACTTAAAACCAAATCAAGTTCTTTTTTATCCTGGTATTCAGGCAAGTGCTTTGCTGGAAAATTTTTCCAACTATTTAATGTCCATTTTTTCATATTCAACCTGAGATATATATAGTTCAAAGACTTGAATTATTCAATGATAAGTTTGCCCCCACTTACTCAACTGTAACAGATTTTGCCAAATTTCTTGGTTTGTCTATGTCACAATTTTTTAATAATGCCACGTGATAAGCTAAAAGCTGTAATGGAATAGTTAAAAAAAATGGAGAAAGTGACTCTTCTATATAAGGAACTCTTACTCCAAATCTTATATTTTCGTTCAAGACATTTTTTTTAACATCTGTTAACAATAAAATTTTTCCACCTCTTGCTATTACTTCTTGCATATTAGAAATAGTTTTCTCAAAATATTTATTCTTTGGAGCTATAACTATTACCGGCAATCCGTCTTCAATTAATGCTAAAGGCCCATGTTTCATTTCACCTGCTGGATAACCTTCGGCATGCAAATAAGAAAGTTCTTTTAATTTTAAAGCACCCTCTAAAGCAATTGGAAATGAGGATCCCCTGCCCAAAAACATTGAACCTTTTGCTTCAAAAAAATCTTTTGCAATAATTTGAATTTTATCTTCAGTTTCTAAACTGCTTTTCAACATAGAAGGTAACTTAATCAAGTTTTTAATTTTATTTTGATAGTTTTTTTTATCTATATCTTTTCTTAAATACGAAATTTTTAAACTGAGTATATATAAAACTAATAATTGACCAAGAAAGGCTTTTGTAGAGGCTACGCCTATTTCAGGTCCCGCATGAATTGGAAGTACCCAATCTGAATTTCTTGCAATAGAGCTTTCTGTTACATTTACTATTGAGCATGTTTTTACGCCATTTTTTTTGCAGAACTCTAAAGCTGCTGCTGTATCTGCAGTTTCACCCGATTGAGAAACAAAAATGTATAAATTATTCTTATCAAATCTTATGTTTCTATATCTAAATTCTGAAGCAACGTCTATTTCGATATTAATCGAAGTTAATTCCTCAAACCAATATTTAGAGACTAAACATGAATGATATGCTGTACCACATCCAATTAAAACTATTTTTTTAATTTTGTTTGGTTCTATAGGAAAACTATAAAAGTTAATATCCTCTCTTAAACTATCTACATATTCATTAATACAGTTTTTAACTGTAGTCGGTTGCTCAAAGATTTCTTTAGACATAAAATTTTTGTAATCGCCTTTTTCACTTTCATTTTTATTTTCTGATAAAACGAATACTTTTTTGTTAATTTTATTTTTTTCAATGTCGTAGAAATCAACACTATCTTTTTTTAAGATACATATATCTCCATCATCCAAATAAGAAATTTTATTTGTCATTGTTTTTAGAGCATAAGAATCAGAACCAAGATAATTTTCTCCAGTTGAGTATCCAACCGCAAGAGGGCTTCCTCTTCTTGCTCCGATTATCATATCTTTAAAATCTTTAAATATAATACCAAGTGCAAAACTACCTTTTAATTTTTTTAAAGTCTTAAAAACAGCCTCTTTCGGACTCATATTTTTTAAAAAATCAGTAATTAATAAAGTGATTACCTCAGTGTCAGTCTGGGACTTAAATTTTAATCCTTTAAGTTCTAATTCATTTTTTAAATTGTTAGCATTTTCTATTATTCCATTGTGTACAACTGAGACTATTTCAGAGGAATGTGGATGAGCATTTATTTCATTGGGTATTCCATGGGTAGCCCACCTAACGTGACCAATACCAAGATTTCCTTCTGCAGGAGATTTGAATAAGATTTTTTCTAATTTTTCTACTCTGCCAGAACATTTTTTTTCATTAATAATATTGTTGTTTAATGTTGCTAAGCCAGCAGAGTCGTAACCTCTATATTCAAGCCTTTTTAATGAATTTATAATATTCATTGATACTGGTTTATTACTAGCTATTCCAATAATTCCACACATTATCTTTTTTTTCTTTTTCTTTTATAATTTTTTACTTCTAATTGAGGGGATCTTGAGATGGCTAAAGAGTTTTTTTTTACATTTTTTGTTAAAACTGAGCCAGCACCAATTATTGAATTTTTTTCTATTTTTAGAGGTGCAACTATAGATGTGTTTGATCCAATAAAAACATTGTCTGAAATTTTTGTTTTATTTTTATTTTGTCCATCGTAATTACAAGTTATAGTTCCTGCTCCAATATTAGAGTTATTTCCAATTTCAGCATCACCTATATATGACAAATGATTTACTTTTGAATTTTTATTTATTTTTGATTTCTTTGTTTCTACAAAATTTCCTATTTTTGACCCTGAGTATAAAATTGTTCCTTCTCTTAAACGAGCATATGGACCAACCATAACATTGTTGTGGATACTTGCCCCCTCTAAATGACTGAAAGATTTAATTTTAACATTGTTACCAATTTTAACTTTTGCTCCTATAACAACATAAGGTTCGATAGTTACGTTTTTTCCAAATGTTGTATCTGTTGATAAAAAAATTGTTTCAGGTGCTTGTAAATTTACACCCTTTAATAAAGCCTTATTTCTTAATTTTTCTTGGTGCAGTCTATAAGAATTAGCTTTTTTTAATTTTATATTTGTGTTCATAAAAATTTCTCTTTACATTATTATTGTTGTTGTAATAAGTCACAAAATATTTCTTTTTAATACTTATATTTATGAGTCAAAATTATACTATTTTATTCGATCTTGATGGAACTATTATAGATACAGCGCCAGATTTAATGGCTGCTCACAATCATGTGATGAAAAAATTTGGACATCAAGAAAAGAAATTGGCAGATATTAAATCACTAGCAGGTAAAGGTGCATGGGTCATGATGCAAAGAGCTTTCAAAAAAGAAATAAACGATGAGAAAATCAAAAAAGCTATGACCAAAGAGTTTATTGATTATTATAGTAAAAATATAGACAATAACAGTAAACCAGTTTTAGGTATTATCAAATTTTTAGATTGGGCTAAATCTAATAATATTTCAATGGCAGTTTGTACAAATAAACAAGAAAGGTTAGCAATAGATCTTTTAAAAAAGTTAAAATTATTTGATTACTTTGAGTATGTTGCCGGCTGTGATACTTTTGAATTTAACAAGCCTGATCCCAGACATTTAACAAATGTAGTAGAAATAATTGGTGGTGATTTAAAAAAAACTACTATGATTGGAGATAGTGAAGTTGACTCTAAAAGTGCATATAATGCAAAACTTTCTTTTATTTTAGTTGCAAACGGTTACACAGAAAAAAAACCATCAGAAATAAAACATGATATTTTAATTAAAGATTTTATTAATTTTGAAAAAGTTATAGAAAAATATTTATGATTAGTTTTGCTTTATTCTCAGCATTATCAATCTTCTATTTCACAATGTTTGTTACCCCCGGTCCTAATAATGCAATGTTAACGGCGTCTGGAATGAAGTTTGGGTTTATTAGAACTTTACCCCATCTTATAGGTATTCCTTTGGGTCATATAATCCAAATTGGTTTAAGTTGTTTTGGCTTAGCAAACCTTTTTTTAATATATCCTGAAATTCAACTGTATATGAAAATATTATGTTTTTTATATTTAATTTATCTTAGCTGGAAAATGATAGGCTCATTTAGTCTTGTTACAAAAAAAACTGGAAGACCTTTGAGGTTTTATGAGGCGTCTTTATTTCAATTTATAAATCCTAAAGCTTGGTCGATTGCAATTACTGTTGCCTCAGGTTTTTATCCAACAGAAGAAAATATTTTTGTTGGAATATTTTTTGTTACAATTACTGCTGCCATTATATGTTTTCCTACTATATGTCTATGGGCCTTATTTGGAAGTGGCTTAAGAAAATTCATTAATGATGTAAAAATAAAAAAATTTATTGAATATATTTTGGCTTTATTGTTAGTTTTAACAGGATTATTTATTTTAATTAAATAATCTTTGATTTTTTTATCTCCCTCTAATATAAGTTTTTCGAATGCACTTTACAAAAAAAACAGCATCAGAAAAAAGACTAGATTTTGTAAAAAAATTACAATCAAGCAAATTATTAAGATTTCCAGGAGCTTATAATCCTTTATGTGCTAAACTAATAGCAGAAATAGGTTTTGATGGTGTTTATATTTCTGGAGGTGTTATGTCGAATGATCTAGGTTTACCTGACATCGGGTTAACTACGTTAGATCAAGTTAGTTATAGAGGAAACCAAATATCTAGAGTAACTGATCTTCCAACCATAATTGATGCTGATACTGGTTTTGGAAATTGTAAAAAAACTATTACATTGTTTGAAGATAAAGGTTTATCCGGTTGCCATATCGAGGATCAAATTGCTGAGAAAAGATGCGGTCATTTAGATAATAAGGAGCTTATTACAAAGGAAGAGATGGTTAAAAAGATCAAGCAATCTGTTGAAGCAAGAAAAGATAAGAATTTTTTAATAATTGTTAGAACTGATGCAAACACAGTAGAAGGTATTGAAAAAACATTAGAAAGAATTAAAGCTTACGAGGATGCTGGTGCAGACATGATATTTCCAGAAGCTATGAAAGATGAAAAAGAATTTGAAAAAGTTAGAAAAATTTCTAACGGTTTTTTATTAGCTAATATGACAGAGTTTGGTAAATCAAAACTTTTAAATAAAACTGAGTTAGAAAATTTAGGATATAATTTAGTGATATATCCTGTAACAACCCAAAGACTTGCAATGCAAAATGTAGAAAATGGTTTAAAATCAATATTCAACGATGGGCATCAAAACAATATTATAGATAAAATGCAAACAAGAAAAAGGTTGTACGAATTGGTAGAATATGAGAAGTACAATACACCCGGAAAAAAAATAACAGACTTCTCAACTGAAGGACACGAATAATGAGTGAAGAAATAAAAAAAGGTTTGCTTGGGATTGTTGTTGATGAAACAACTATTTCACAAGTGGTGCCTGAGTTAAGCGCTTTAACTTACAGAGGTTATAAAGTTCAAGATTTGTGTGATAAATGTGATTTCGAAGAAGTGGCCTATTTAGTTCTTCATGGAGAATTACCAAGTAAAAAACAACTTAAAAAATTTATTAAAGAAGAAAGGTCTGAGAGAAAACTTTCAAAACAAATAATTAAAGATATTCAAAAAATGCCAAGAAATGCACATCCCATGGATGTCATTAGAACGTGCGTTAGTTTAATGGCTTTAGAAGATAAAGATACAAAAGATAATTCACCAAAAGCTAATATGAGAAAAACAATGAGGATTTTTGCTAAAACACCAACAGCTGTCGCTGCTTATTTTAGAGCAAGAAAAGGTAAAAAAATAATTGCTCCAAGTAACAAACTATCTTTTTCGGAAAACTTTTTTAAGATGATGTTCAATAAAATTCCAGATAAAGAAATAGTAAGAGCTTTCGATATATCTTTAATTTTATATGCCGAACATAGTTTTAATGTGTCTACTTTTACCGCAAGAACAATTACTAGTAGTTTATCTGATTTACATGGTGCTATTACAGGAGCTATAGCTTCTTTAAAAGGACCTCTACATGGAGGCGCTAATGAGGCTGTGATGCACATGATGAAAGAAATCGGAAAACCGGAAAAAGCAAAAGCATGGTTAGAAAATGCACTAGAAAAGAAAAAAGTGGTTATGGGCTTTGGCCATAGAGTTTATAGAACTGGGGACTCGAGAGTTCCAACAATGAAACACTATATGTTTAAAGTGGCAAAATTACTTAAAAGAGAAAAGTACATGCAAATGTATGAAATTTTAGAAAAAACAATGCTTGAGAAAAAAAATATTCACCCCAATGTAGATTTTCCATGTGGACCTACTTATTATATGATGGGTATTGATATTGATTTTTATACTCCAATTTTTGTAATGTCGAGAATTACCGGATGGTCTGCGCATATAATGGAGCAACACGCTTCTAATAAGTTAATAAGACCTTTGTCTAAATATAAAGGTGAGGAAGTACGAGAAGTAATAAATTTAAATTATCGATAATTTGTTATTATTTTTTAGCAATTATATTTTCTTCATCCGCATCAATTATATCATAACCACTCCCAGCTAAAATATTTTTAATTTCATCAAGTTTTTTACCTTCACTAAAAGGTCCATCGAAATGTTTTTTTTCAAAAACAATTTTTTTGATATCAACTTCATTATAATTAATAGATTTTAAAATTTTATACTCTGCTCCCTCAACATCCATCATTAACTTTTCAATTTTTTTTATCTCATATTTTTTTACTAGAGATGAAAAGCTTAAACAGGGTATCTGAATTTTTTCAATATCTTCGCTGGAGACTTGAAATCTTTTATTTTTATGATTTAGTATATGATTAATATCGAATGACCCAATACCACTCGCCCAGTGTTTTTTTAATTTTTTTATTGAAGATCTTTTTATATGGTAAAATGGAACAGTTTCATCTTTGTCACTAATTGCAATTTCTTCAATGATTACATTTTTTAAATTTTTAGTTCTCTCTTTAAGTTCTGTCAGGTTATATTTCACAGGCTCTATTAGTATAATTTTTTTATTTAAAAAATTATTTAATTCTTTCTCTAACCAAAAGCCTGTGTGTGAACCTATTGAAATAAAACCAAAGTCAGACAGTTTTTACCTTTTATTTAGTTGCAAAAACTTCGCCCCAAGTTCCTCTTGTAGACGCTTTAGAGTATTCTGTAGCTCTACCTTCAAAAAAATTCATATGCTCAACTCCATTAAGCATTGTATCTAGCCAAGTGAGAGGGTTTTTCTTTACATCGTAAATCGGATCAAGACCTAACTGCTCTAATCTTCTATTACCAATAAATCTAATATATTGCTTAACCTCATTTGCTGTTAAGCCGTTCAGAGGTCCCATCTGAAAAGCCAAATCAATAAAAGCGTCTTCGTGGTCAACTATAGTTTTACAAGCGTCGACTATTTCTTTTTTTAATTTATCATTCCAAATTTGTGGCTCTTCCTTTATGAAGTCTTTAAAGAGTCTAATCATAGAGTTACAATGTAAAGTCTCGTCTCTTACCGACCAAGTCACAATCTGGCCCATTCCCTTCATTTTGTTAAATCTAGGAAAGTTTAATAAAATTGCAAAACTAGCAAATAATTGCAGACCTTCAGTAAAAGCAGAAAAAACTGCCATAGTCATTGCAATATTATGTTTTGACTTAACATCAAAGCCTTGCATGTAATCGTATTTATCTTTCATTTCTTTATATTCTAAAAAAGCTGAGTATTCAGTTTCTGGCATACCTATTGTATCTAAAAGATGAGAATAGGCAGCTATATGAACAGTTTCCATTGCTGCAAAAGCTGTCATCATCATCAAAACTTCTGTTGGTTTAAATACAGTTGTATAGTGTCTTAAATAGCAATTATTAACTTCAACGTCAGCTTGGGTAAAAAATCTAAAAATATGTGTTAAAAGATTTTTTTCAGCAACTGTCAGGTTTTTTTGCCAGTCTCTAACATCGTCACCTAAAGGAACTTCTTCTGGTAGCCAATGAATTCTTTGTTGTGTTAACCAAGCGTCATAACACCAAGGGTATCTAAAGGGTTTATAGACGGGATTTTCTACTAATAGACCCATTTTTTTTTGCTTAATTATTTCTGGTTTTACTTTTTCTGCTACTGACATGATAAACACTCCTCATAATTGTTTTCTTCGTTGTTAGATTGGTTCTTCTTTTTGTAAACGTTTTTTGTCACATCTGTTGATGATCCAGCAGTAACGTTTTCTGCTCTTTGTATAGATTTAGATCTACAATAATAAAGACTTTTAAGACCTTTTTTCCAAGCTTGAAAATGAATATTATGCAATTCTTTTTTATGGATATCGGCTGGTACAAAAACGTTTATTGATTGAGCTTGTGAAATATGTGGCGTTCTGTCAGCTCCAAGTTCAATAACCCATCTCTGATCTATTTCGAAAGCTGTTTTAAATGTATCTTTTTCTTCGTCAGATAAAAAATCCAAATGTGAGACAGAACCTTGGTTTGTGGTAATGCTGGACCAAGTCTCTTCATCATTTTTTTTATATTTTTCTAAAACTTTTTTTAAATATTTATTTCTAACATTAAAAGAACCAGAAAGAGTTTTGTGAGTATAACTATTGCCTGATATTGGCTCAACGCCAGCTGAGGTTCCTCCACAAATTATTGAAATAGATGCAGTTGGTGCAATAGCAGTTTTGTTTGAAAACCTTTCTTTAATTCCATACTCCGCAGCATCTGGACAGGCCCCTCTTTCTTCAGCAAGTGACAGTGAAGCGGCATCGACTTTCTCTTGAATATTTTTAAATACTTTTTTATTCCATACTTTACTCATAACTGATCCGAAGGGAATGTTTTTTTGTTGAAAGTATGAGTGCAGACCCATTACTCCAAGCCCAACACTTCTTTCTCTCATTGCTGAGTATTTAGCATTAGTAAATTCATTCGGAGCTCTATCAATAAAATCAGTCATAACATTATCTAAAAATCTCATAACATCTTCTATAAACTGACTATCATCTTTCCATTCATCGTAAGTGTCTAAATTTAATGATGAAAGACAACAAACAGCAGTTCTCTCTTTTCCATCGTTATCAATTCCAGTAGGTAAGGTAATTTCACTACATAGGTTGGAAGTTTTTACTTTCAAACCAGCTAATTTGTGATGTTGAGGAATTTGCCTATTTACGGTGTCAATAAAAACTATATAAGGTTCGCCAGTTTCTATTCTAGCTGTTAAAAGTCTAATCCATAAATTTCTTGCGGGTATAGTTGATTGAACAGTGCCATCATTGGGACTCCTTAGTGCCCATTGACTATCAGTTTCAACTGCTCGCATAAAATCATCTGTAACCAAAACTCCGTGATGTAAATTTAAAGACCTTCTATTAACATCTCCACCTGTAGGTCTTCTCATTTCTATAAACTCTTCGATTTCTGGGTGATCAATTTGAAGATAACAAGCGGCAGACCCTCTTCTTAAGGAGCCTTGACTAATTGCTAAAGTTAAAGAGTCCATAACTTTAATGAAAGGAATAATTCCTGAAGTTTTTCCTACTTTGCCGATTTTTTCTCCTATAGATCTTAAATTTCCCCAATAACTTCCTATGCCACCTCCTCTTGCTGCTAGCCAAACATTTTCTTCCCATAAATTAGTGATGCCTTTAAGGCTGTCATTTGCTTCATTTAAAAAACAGTAAATTGGTAAACCTCTTTCTGTTCCACCGTTAGACAAAACGGGTGTTGCAGGCATGAACCATAAATTACTTATGTAGTTGTAAATTCTTTGAGCATGTAAATTGTCATCAGCATAAACACTAGCCACTCTAGCAAATAAATCTTGAAATGACTCGTTTTGTCCTAAATATCTATCTTTAAGAGTTTCTTTACCAAAATCTGTAAGATTGGAATCTCTAGATCTATCGATTTTAATTGTTATGCCTTTTTCATTTTGAAATAGTTCTGTGTCTCCTGATAGAGAAAATAAGTCTGGTTTTTTTGGTCCATTATTTTTAAGTTCATTTTGGTTCTTTTTGCTTAAAGAGCCCACGGCTTTCTCTATTGCCAAAGATACATTTTTGTTCATATTGCTTTCTTTTTTTATGGTGTTTATATTATAAAACAACTACATGTTGTGTTACAATACTGTTAATATACTATATAACCGCAAAATCAATAGAACATTATATGAACATTTAATTAATTATGCAAGTGGAAAAGTGTGTTAATAAACAGGTTTTTAAATGAAAAGTAAAAAGCAAAACTACAATGATAATTAATTCTAACGGTTTTAGAGAGTACGATGCTAGGTGGATATACAAAAAAGATATAGATTTAGAAGGAATTACGAATCTTGGAAAAGGACTGGGCACTCAAATAATAAAACATACAAACAAAAAAAATCCAAGAATTGTAGTTGGCCATGATTATAGATCTTATAGTGAAGAAATAAAATCCTCATTAAAAAAAGGGTTAATTTTTTCAGGATGTCATGTTGAAGATATAGGTCTTTCTCTGTCACCTACTGTGTATTTTGCTCAATTTAAATTGAATTCTGATGCTATAGCTATGGTCACCGCTAGTCACAATGAAAATGGTTGGACTGGTGTAAAAATGGGAATAAAAAAAGGATTAACTCATGCACCAGAAGAAATGCGTGAATTAAAAGAAATAACTCTAAATAAAAATTTTTTTGAAGGCCAAGGATCAGAAAAACAAATTAAAGATTTTAAAAAGATATATATTCAAGAATTAATAGAAAAAAATAAAATAAATAAAAAAATTAAGGCTGTTGTAGCATGTGGAAATGGAACTGCTGGAGTTTTTGCTCCCGAAATCTTAAGAGGAATCGGTTGTGAGGTAATAGAACTAGATTGCAATTTAGATTACACATTTCCAAAATATAATCCAAATCCCGAAGACTTAAAGATGCTTCATGCAATAGCAAAATGTGTAAAAGAAAATAAAGCTGATATTGGTTTCGGGTTCGATGGAGACGGTGATAGAGTTGGAGTTATTGATAATTTAGGAAATGAAATTTTTTCAGATAAAGTTGGTTTGTTAATTGCAAGGAGTTTATCATCAAATCATAAGGGCTCTAGTTTTATTGTTGATGTGAAGTCTACTGGTCTTTACGCAAAAGATAAAATTCTTTTAAAAAATAATTGCAAGACGATTTACTGGAAAACTGGTCATTCACATATTAAGAGAAAAGTTAATGCAGATGGAGCATTAGCAGGATTTGAAAAAAGTGGACATTTCTTTTTTAATCAACCGCTAGGTTATGGTTATGATGATGGAATTAATTCCGCGATACAAGTTTGTCATTTATTGAACAATACAACTAAAAATATATCTGATTTGACAAATGAACTACCGAGAACTTTTCAAACTCCTACTATGGCCCCATATTGTGAAGACGAAGACAAATATAAAGTTGTTAAAGAATTAACCAAAGAAATTATTGAAATTAAAAATAAAAATTTAAAAATAGATAATCAAATCATTGAAAATATTTTAACTATTAATGGAGTAAGATTTTCATTCGCTGATGGTTCTTGGGGTCTCATAAGAGCCTCTTCAAATAAACCGTCTTTAGTTGTTGTTACTGAAAGTCCTTCCTCTGAAGATAGAAAAAAAAGAATATTTAATTTTATAGATAACTTACTTAAAAAAACCGGTAAAATTGGAGATTACGACCAAAAAATATAAATTAACATCCTTTAAAAGAAGCAGACATATTTCTAATTAATTTGAAATATAAGTCTTTGCTAGGATTTAATGTTGCTCCCAAAGGATCAACAACACCAGTTTTAATATTCATATCTTTAGCAACAGCTTTAATGATATCTGGATTAAATTGAGGCTCTGAAAAAACACAAGTTACTTTA
>MDTB01009720.1_pt1 | contig 11911 bp, 13 predicted proteins | sample 811161 | NCBI WGS metagenome assembly MDTB01 (sample SAMN05326650, study PRJNA326480) | marine metagenome | isolation source: seawater | place: Mediterranean Sea | collected 2009 | reverse complement strand
TTTGCGTACTTGCGTCCGCGTTTTCGCGCCAGTATGCGAGATTCCTCTGCATCTTCTGGATCTCGAAGTCCTTGAATATGTGTAGCCCGTTGTCCTCGCCGGAATTGTCTTTCATGTACTCTATGTTTTGTTCGTGTATCGCTTGGTATGACTCTGGTAGCAGTGTAATCTGTTGCCACGCAGGCTGTCTCAGTAGTGGCACATCGAACCAAACCCTTTGGTATGTTTTTGAGAATTTTTTACGCAGTTCAAGTATCTTCTGCAATAGTTTATCCATACTTGTGATGCTTAGGTTGTTGTAAGTGCATATGAAAGTGATTGAATTACGCACAGGAATACGTTCCAGGAACTCCTCGACATTGTCCATCATGTAGTTGAAGTCCAGGCCATCCCTGATGTATTCGGCACGTTCTCCAAACGCATCCACGCTTACGAACTGCATCATGTGTTCCACTTTCTCCTGCAAACATATCTCCTGTGCCATGTTGAAGTACTTCTGCTTCAGCTTTTTGTCTGGTGGACACATGTTGCTTGTGACATTCAAATGCAGATCATCTTTTGGGTTGTCAATTATGTATTGGAACACCTTGTATGTGTTCTTGTCCATCATCGGCTCACCACCGGTCATACGGAAGTGTTTCAAGTTCTTGTACAGCGTTGGCCACCATTTCCAGAACGCAGTCACGTAAGGGTTTTCCTCCCTGTGCGGGATCGGCCTGCGCCTGCCCTGGAAGTGTTCTGGTGCGTTGTGGGGAGGGGTGGTCGGATATTCGCCGTATCTGTCCACCTCCTTTGCCCACGTGGTCGAGAACTGTGGAGAACAATAACTGCACTTGAAGTTACAAGCGTTGTTGAAGTTCACCTCAACGTATCTCGGCGTCCAACGGTCGTCTATTGGATTCTTTCTGATGTCTTCAAAGTCCTGCATGGCCCACGGCTCACCGGATCTGTAGTGTCGGTCGGACATCTCGCCGGTGCCCTCAATGTTCCAGCAGTACGAACAGCCATCTGGCTGTTCACCGCGAAGCATCTGTTGTCTTTGATCCAGTTTCTCAGCGGTGTTGTGTAGTGCCGCGGGATTTGACGTCAGCTTGTCGGCATCTATTTCGTGCAATGGTGGATGGTAGCACGAGTTGGTCAGTCCTGTGGGCAGGTGCAGTGACGTCTGGTTCCACTTGGCTAGGCACATGGTTGGGGACACGGCCTTTAATTTTTCCTTGGCCTTCAGTGCATCTGTTTTGTAACTACTGGTACTCACGGTCTTGCACTCCCTTGTTCTTGTGTTGTGGCATACAGAACTTGAAGAACTTGCTGTCCTCCCTGCTGTAGTCGGCCACTGGCATATCCAGTTGCTGTCGCAGACTCTCACCATATGCGTACATTTCAGAGTCGATGTCATGGTTGCTTATGAATTCAACATACATCTTCTCCATCTGATCTATGTGACGCACAGATATGTGGTCCTCGCCGGCGATCACTGTCTGGTAGCAACCAACCCTAGCACCCATCATGGCGTACTTGCCATTCTCAACATCGGCGCCAACACTCATCCAAGTAGACAGTATCTTTAGATTGTTGTGCCATATCCTTTCCTTGAATAGTCCTGGATCCAAAGGCTTGCCCTTGTCCAGACACATTTTTACTCCTTCGCGGTAACCTGACGTGAATGCCTGTTGCTTGGTACAGTTGATCACTGTTGTGCTGTAGCAGTTATGTAAATTCTCGTGTGGAACGCCCCAACAGAAGTCCACTTCATTCTCCTGTGTATCTGCATTTTCGTGTGTGTTCATTGACCTACAAGTATCTCTGTCCCAACCAACTAGTCCACCGTTGCCATAAATTAGTCCGTTGATGCTGTTTCTGGCCCTCCATCTGTGTACTGCCTTCCGGTCAGTTTTTGACCAGTCAAGCGTCTGCAACAGGAAGCTCTCATCAATTATGTTGTCACCGTCTACGCTAATAAAAAACTGTGTGTCCGCTTTTTCCGCCGCGGCCTTGTGTGCTGAATCAAATCCTACCACACCATCGACACGTTTTGCCCATGGAACCTTGTTTTTTAGGTCGGCCCAGTTCTCCTCCTTGTTAGGCTCGTTGAAACTGATGTAGACAAAATCTAGATCACTTATTCGTACTCTATCTGCCACGATTTACCTCCTTTGCCGATTGCTTTGGGCCAATGTATGTCGTCATCATGGAAATGATAACCTTTCTCGGCATCAAGAAGTTTCTTGTATTTTGACTTTATTTTACTAACAGGTTTCAAAATTATTTTGCCATCTTCAAGCATAAATGCGCCTTCGCCATGCTTTATAATGTTTAACTTTTGCTCCAAGGTCACTTCTATGTCCTTGCCTTCAATTTTAGCAAAATGCTTCTTGTCCTTCTTTTTGTTCTGGAAATTTCCAAGTGCTTCAAATATCGATGACATCTAACTCCTTGTCATGATAGTGCAAAACCTTGTTAACCAGTGTTTCGCCTATGTATAATTTCTTTTCACCAGCTCTGTTAGGAAGCAAGTAATCGTTATGGTTCACAACTTTGGTTTTGTGTACATCAGACTTGTTGTGTATGAATTTGAACCACTCGAAGTCAATCAAACCCTTGTGCGTTGGATCCATTATTCTGTAAGCCAATGCAAACACAAGATCTGTGCTAGGGTATTTGTCATGACAGGCCACAAGCAACTGAGATCTAACTTTGTCCCAATTATTGAATATCACTTCGGCAATGTCGTAGAACTGCTTTGCCTTCTGACTCCTACGAAAATACATAAGTCCATTGTATATGTTAGGCAACAAATTTTTTACAAACAATTTTCTGTATAAAGTGTTTTTGACCACTTTGTTCCTATAATTTAAGCAGTCAACACTGAACACAAGATCGTGTTGCCATAGGTGGTGCCACCACCAGTCTGTGTTGACTCTCCACAGCATGTCTGCTTCTAGTTTTATTGTATGGGTGAATGGAGACATTCTGAATGCCTTGTACTCATTGGCCCACTTGATCTCGTGATCGGCACTATCATCTTTGTTTAATACCTTGACGACATCTACAAACTCGCTGTCAAATTTGCTCTTCTCATCTGTAATCACACATATCTTGTTTTCACGATTGTAACGTTTTATGCTTTTTGCCAATGCAATGGACAACCTTACGTAATCCGTCTGGTCGTTATTTTGAGCGAACCATAGAAATCCTTTAGACATTTGCCATCTCCTTGTTAAGCACGTGAACGTCATGATTTTCAATGTAATCCAACTTGCCATTGTGTTTCCAAACAATGCCATTGTCGGTAAACTTGACCACATCACAGTCCGGTGGCAATGTTGATAAGGCGAATGGCAAGGTATCGTATCCTGTGAATCCATTAATTTGCTGTAGAGCTATAGCGAATGCATAGTCATTGCGAAAATTTTTGGATTGGATCCTATATAGCTCGTTGAAATAAGCATACCATTTTTTAACATACTTGACCATATCAAATATCTGTTTAGATTTTTCAGTCTTTTTGAAATATAGTATTGTTGCCCACACCATTGGTATGAGGCTAAATCTCCTGTGATCGAAACTGTTCCTGGCAGAGAGATCATACGCTTTGTTGGGTACCAGGAAATCATAGTCTGTTTCAAACAACTGTAACAAGTTGTCAGAGAAACAGAAGTAATCTATGTCCATAACCAGTGTCTTGTCATAAGGAGAAAGTTCGTATGCAAGATGGCGGTCGACATTTTTCCATGTTTTGCCTAATTTGGTGTTACCTGGCTCAGGATCAACAAACTTGTAGTTTATAAAACCCAATGGAGATATTTTTTTGAAAGTTGCTAGATCTGTCACTACAGTGATCTCTAACTTTAAATTCTTTTTGATCAGGCCTACACATCTTTCCAGTATCTTGTGATAACGTGTGTGTTCTGTGTCAAAACAGAATAACAGGACTCCTTTTTTCATTATTCACCTTTTTTTGTAAAAGTTTCGTACATCCGGTGATATGCGTTCAAGGCCTCCTGATTCCTTTCGATCAGTCTCTCCAGGAAGTCGTCTGCGTCAGTTATTTCAACTGGATTGTTGTTACTATCCAAGATAAAAAAAGTGCTGTTGTTTTCCTTAAGTGTCTTTACAAGGCATATGGTCTGTGGGTCAGAACGGAATAGGTGTTCATTGTACACTAATATTTGTCGCGAATTTGCCTTTTCCAGAGCGTTGCGTTTAGCCACGGCAATGTCGTAGGAAAGATCTGATTGTTGTTTTAAAGAGCGAATATCCATACCACAATTATACAATAATTATGGTGAAGAATCAACCTGGTAAAATTATTATGATACGCTGTTACTTACTTCTGCGTTGGAAGCCGACTGTATGTTCGCCGCCAAACCCTGTGCGTCTGTTGGGAACACTTCAATAAGTGCCAAAACCGCCTTCGGTGCTTCGTTGGGGTTTGTTGCAACACCAGATAAGTTGTTAGATTGGAAAGTGTCATCACTTTCAGCATCTGTGAATACCAACTTAATTGTTATCACTGTTGCTGTCGCCGGCGCCGCGTTCAACTTTGCCGATACCTCAACTGTGTTATTTGTGTAACCCGAGTTGTCTGATGTTAGTTTAAGTATAGTTGTGTAGCCAGTACCTAGGTCATAGAAACCGTTTGCCAATCCGTTTGTTGTCAATGTTTCGCCTGATCCTGATCTTGTGCTTGTTTGTGCGTTGATGTCTAGGTTACCAATGGCAGTCACAGTAAGATCATTGAATACTGTGTCTTTGTCTCCATCAATACCTGTAACACACGATGGGTCAACCCTAATTTTTCCGCCTCCATTGAAGAAAGCTCTCATAGTGGCACTGTTTGCAAAAGTAACTGATCTCTCTATAGTTGCTGATGTGTTGTAAGTTGATGCACTTGTGCTAGATCCTACTGCGTTTGTTCCTAATGCAGTCGCTGATGTAGAACCAGCCGCAACTTCCGCCGCCAATGATGCCAAGTCTGCCACTAAAGCTGATCTAATTGCTATTGTGTCACCTGCTGATACTGAGGTTGAAGTGATCGAATCATTTGTGTGATTCGCTATGTTATCTAATCCTGTAAACAATGCGTTCCAATTGGCCGCCGTAATTGTAGATGTTCCTCCAACAACCACCGGAATGTGTGTTTGGTTTAGCCCGTACACACCTGCTCCTGTGCCCGCGAAGTGGTTGTAGCCATATGGATCCGATGAACTGTTTACAAATGTGTTGTATTCGTCATCTAATATAGTTTCTCCTGCCGCATATCCCATAATTCTATTTAACTCCTATTACACACTCTGTGAGTGCTGTTTCTTCATTATATTTATCTTTAATTAACCTACCCAATACATTAAAAGTGGTACACTCATCTAGGGTGGCCACCCTAGCTTCACCATATCCTGCTGAAACTATACGATCACCTGCTACACCTTTTCCAGACAGTTTTACTGGTACACGTCCTTTCAATGCTACTGCCGGATGACTGTCGTTGTTACCCGCTTCAGCGTTCATCAAATACGCTGGACTATCGGACACAACACCAAACACAGCATTGGACTTCTCTTCCATACACTTTGTTATTTCCTGTGTTCCACCTAAAATCACTACTTCGCCTGTTTCTAGAGGCGTATCTGTGGCGTAACGCTCAGCCAAGTCAGCGTACTGCGCCGCTGTCGCTGTTGCGTGTATTACGTTTGCTCTAATGTCAACCAGTGTTGGCGCTGACATTTCTGAACCACCTACGTCTGTTGATTTGAATGCTGTCCAGGCACCGCCGGCGTTGCCGTGAATTGTTGTGCCATCGTCCGCAAATGTTTCGTCCCATACCCAGAATAGGTCCTGCTCAGTGGCAGTTGATGCGTTGCCCCTATTAACCTTTAATCCTGAATAGCTCGGCATGCCAGAATTTGACGAAACGTTTCTGTTTAATTCTATTATGTTGTCTTCAACTGTCAATGTTGATGTGTTCATTACAGTGTTTGTGCCATCTACAGTAAGGTCGCCTACTCTTAAGTGTTCAATCCTACCTGTGGATCCTTTTATTCTCAAAGCTTCTGTTGTTGTACCACCATCATTTACTGTAAAAATTATATCTTTGTCTTGCGTAGTCTGGGCTATTGTAAAATCATCACTTGATAGTTTCATTGTGATGTCAGAACCAGCCCCTATTGTTACACCATCGTCATTTAGAACTCCTAAAGTTCCTGAAGTGGTGTCATTTGCATTAGATCTTAGATAGTTTGCCGCCGCTACGCCACCTAGTGAATCTGAATCTGTTGCAGTACCTCTGAATTTTGCACTTGATACTGATGAAGATAGCTGTATACCTTGTGCCACAGTAGAATATCCTGCTGATATTAGTGCGGCACCAAGTGTTTCAGATGAACTTGGTGTAAATGCAAGATTGGATACGACACCAACCACTGCATCATTGGCCACTAATTTTAATATTGATCTTTTGACCCCAGTATTGTCTTCTGGAGACTCTGCAAATACCTGTGTTACACCAGAACCAGCAACTGTTGTTGGTCCAATTAATGTCCAGGCGGTTCCTGTGTAAACATAAAGCTGTGTGTTAGTTGTGTCAAACCACATATCTCCAAGCACGGCGTTCGTTGGCGCAGTTGCAGAGTTGGCAGTTGAGCCAACTGGTTTGAATTTTGTGCCGGTATAAACATTCAACTGGTTATTTGTTTTATCATACCAGAGTTGTCCTTGCACTTTGTTGTTTGGTGCTGATGTATTATTAAAATTTTCTAAAAGTTTTATAAGATTCTCATTTAACTTCTCACCAAAACCCGCATAACCTTTTCCTATCAGTGTAAGGTCAGTGGTAGTTGTGTCGATCGTTCCATCAGCCAGGGTGACCAGTAAGGTTCCGAATGTGTTGTTTATCTTATAAGCCATTTCTAGTTGTTAGATGCATTGTCTCTGACTTCAGTCAGGAAACTTACATCGCCAACCAACTTGATCAATATTGCCGCTATTTCAGGTGTCAGTATCTCGTCGATTTTTGCCTCTTCCGCGTCTGTCCAGGCTGATTCGTAGTTGTCGTTGATGTAATCTGCTACTTCTTCTTTTGTTGCCATTCTATGTACTCCTTATGCTTATTTATTACGGTTGTCGATCTGCTCATCGTCGGATATCCAGGTTAAATCATTAGAGTACGACCCATCTAGATCTCTCAGGAAAGTCTTGACATTGCTCTCCGTAAGCACCATATTGTGGTATTTTGTGTATCTTTTGTGCAGTGCCTGTTCCTTTGTTGCTGTGTATACAAGTTTTATGCCCTTGACCTTTGCGAGAGCCATCAAGCTGTCTATACACTTTTTCAAAGCCTTGTGTGTGTCCCTTGGGTCTGCATTCTTGTCCGTCACTATCCATTCCATGAAAGCAAACTGTGTGCCGACTCCTATGTATAATCCCCCTGCACAGACTGGCTTGCCATTAATCTCCACAACTATTCCATCTGGGGGCAAACACTCTTTGGGCACTACTCCGAACTCCCATTCATTCCACCACCGAGTAAGGGTGTTGTAATCCTGATCTCTGTCCCAGGGTCTATCTTGCATTCTTCTGGATCACAATCTTGTTGACATTAAAAGTTGACTCAAAACAGTATTCGACTGCGTCTGCCACCTCTGCCGCTGACAGTTTTGGAAGGTGTTCCCATAAACCTTTGGTCATATCAGTGTCCACAACATCTGGACAAACATCGTATACCGACAATGGCTTTTCGAACAGCTCTTCCTGTAGTTCATTTATGTATTGCATCAATTCTTTCTTTATCTCGCAATACTGAACATATTCAAATTTGTTCCATACCTTAAATTCGTTGTAATCTTGTCCTTCATCAGTGCCTGACGTACTTGTTATTACAGCAACTTTCATATGATCAAATGTATATCTGCCATATATTCTCTTCAATAGTTTTAACTGTCCCCTACCTGCGTGTGCGTTGATTACCACAAGCTGACATCCTTCTATTGCTTCTAAAATTTTTTCTTGATCCGTAACAATATCGTGTCCGTTAGTTCTACTCAAACCTATTACACTGTAGTTTTTTTTCTTGTATAGATCACCAATGGCCTTCCCAATGCCTTTGGTATGCCCTATGATTGCTATTCTATTTTTGTTTTCTCGACTCATACACATCAACTAAATTTTCCAAACCTTCGAAGCACTCCGAATAGTGTTGGTAATACTTTTCAAACTTCTCTTTAGTGTACAATGATTCTTTGTAAAAGTCAATTAATAACGTGGTTCTTGCGCCTGGATTGTTATTAAAACCATTGTGTAGTTGAATGTCTGGTTGGAACACAAATGCTTCTCCTGTCTTCCATGTGTAAAGTTCTTGTGCCTTAGTCTCAAGGTTAAAGACGTACATACCACTTTGGTCTCCTCCTCCGTCATCAAGGCAAAGTTGATATCTCCATCCACCTTCGTTGTCTGTGTGATTACCAATTTTTGTGTTTGGCCCAACTGTCATTATTGCAACATTAGTTTTGTATGGAAACTTCCTTAATATATCGTATAGTATAGGATAGTCATTTATTGACTGCCCCTCGTGATCACCAGATTGTATTCCTAAAGCCTGCCATTCTCCGTTTACATAATCACCTGACTTATTGTCAAAATCTTCTGGCAGTCCCCTGACACTGTCAGAGAAGTCCTCGGGATCTAAAAATACTTTGTTTGGTTGCGAATCAAATTCGTCTTTGATAAGGTGCCAGTGTTTTTCTAACTGCCTAAAACATTCACCTTGCTGTCCGTGGTAATAACTTTTATCAAGCATTTAGTATATTAACATTTTTGTCATGTATCTGTCTATCATGATCCTGCCAATTACTAAAAAATTGCTCGCCGTGGTTTACTAGTTCTTGTTGTTCACTTAATTCGAAGTAATCAGTGAATTCAATTCCGTCAATAATGATTCTTCTGTTTTCATTTCCAAACACGTACACTATTGCATCATCATTGCCTAACGATACACCGTGTTTGCTGTTTTCTACTCTTGTCCATTTGCCATCTTCTTTGACCATGTGTGTACCGGACACCTGGATGCCTTTGTATTCGTATAGGTTGTCGATTAAGAACTTACCTGTTGCAAATACCTTGCCTCCCACAGCCACTTCATCGCCTATATCTACTTTCTCAACTTCCTTAAATGTTCCGTCTGCCATGGTGATCATTGTGCCTGCTATGAAACAACCACCTCCGCCAGTTCCTCCACCACCTGAACTTGTTCCACCTGTAGCGTTACCAAATCCTGCCGCAGTGCTTACAAAATTAATTCCTGAATTAAACAATGCCTTCCAAGACCCACCAATTTTGACATAACCTGCTGTAATTGTTTTCCATGAACCACCTACTTTAAAAAATGCGTCTGTGATAGTTTTCCATGCTCCACCTACTTTGAAGCTACCCTGTACATTGACAGTGAATACAACTACTGCTAATCCATCTGCACCAGAACCACTTGATGTGCCACCTACTGCCACTCCTGACCGATAAAATGCGTTACTTGTTCCTCCTGGTGTTACACCTGACCCATTACTTTCTGTGCCACCGGCCGCTGTGTTTGATCCTGACTTACCACCGGTACCACCTGCATCTCCAGTGCCTGCATCACCTGACGTACCACCATCGGTACCTCCGCCACCTGCACCTGCTCCACCACCGTCTCCTGAGTGGTCTTTACCGTCCTCACCTAATGTGCCTGGCGAGTTTGATGTTGCACTGTTAGTGTTGACACCTGCCGTTCCATTTGAAGTGGCTCCTGCTCCTGCTCCGCCACCGCCTCCACCGGCTGTGGCAATCTCTGCTCCATCCACAAGAACTGTTGTGGCACCTCCGCCACCTCCTCCAGATCCTGAGTATGGGTTGGGCCCAGCGTTACCGCCTTCACCACCTGAATATCCTGCTATGCTTTTTCCGTTTGTTCCGCCTGGTGCTCCACCACCTGATGATCCACCTGCTCCACCGCCGCCCACTGCAACAGTAAGAGTCTTGCCCACGTTTGCTGTCATAGAAATGCTAGTTGCGGAAACGTGATGACCCGCGGCACCTGTGCCTCCAGGACCGCCCGCATCAGAACCTCCACCGCCTCCGGCGCCGCCCCATAGATGTACGTCTATTGATGCTGTGCCAGGTGGTATAGTCACCTGTTGTAGTGTACCTGAGTAAAGGAAAGTCTTAGTTATGGTCGCCATGGGATTAGCTCTCCCTTACGAACCAAAGGTCTCCGTTAGCACCTTGACCTGACGTTGGTGCTGATGTTTCAACATATCTGTTACCTGCTATGCTGTTGCTACTATCATCTGATATTGTTGAACCACCCCATCTTTTCAAAGATGTTGCTACCTGCCCTAATGTTGGAACAGTAGTTGCCGACGTGCTGGTTGATGAAGTAATTTCAGAACCAACTGCCGCTAGTGTTAATGTCGTTACTTTTAGGTCTCCTGTTGAGGAGTCTGTTGTCAATGCTTTTGTTCCTTTGTTACCATCACCGTCGTCAGTCAAGTCTGCCAATCTGATAAGGGCTGAATATGATTGATTTTCACCTGCCACCCATTGGTTAGCTGACACATCATAAAATAATCTCGCATCATCTGTATCACTTGTCTCAACTATCAGACCTGAGTCTGCTTCACTACCGCCTGTGTTTACTTTTATAAAGTTGTCTGTGTATTCATTAATGTTTGATGAAGTGTAACTGTATGCGCCACTTACGTTCAAGTTACCTACGATAGTAACATCACCTGTGATGTCTACACCACCGTCGGCACCTGTCAACTGTAGAGGTGTTTTTGTTGTTCCACCGTCATTTACTGTAAATTTTAAATCTTTGTCTTGTGATGTTTGAGCTACTGTAACATCATTGCTTGAAACTGATATGGTTAATTCTTGAGAGTCACCTACGATGACACCAGTGTCATTGTCTACTGTGAGTGAACCAGTGGTTGTGTCATTAGCGTCTGCTCTTAAAAAGTTTCCACCTGCGATCAAAGTTGCAGAACTGTTTGTAGAGCCTGATACATCAATGTTGGCCGCCTGTGTGTTTGTTCCTTCGAAAACTGCACTTAGAGTTGAGTTAAGTGTAAAACCTGCTTTGATTTCTGCGAATCCTGATTGTGATACACTAGGAGTAAATGTTTCTTTTGAAAGTATTGCAACCCTAGTGTTTCCTGCGTACATAGAAGCAACCACTTTGTTACCGCCTGAACTTGCAAGTGTTTCAATCTTGAATCCTGATAGTGTCTGCCCTGAAGTATATACAGGTCCTACTAATTGGAATGCTGATCCTGTGTAAACATATAGTTGGTCATCGTCTGAATCGTGCCAAAGGTCACCAGCCGATGCCGAAGTTGGCTCTGCTGATTGTGATTTTGCACCACCTGTTGGTTTGAATGCTGATCCATCGTACACTTTTAGTTGTGCAGTGTTGGCATCGAACCATAGCTCACCTTTCAAAGGTCCAGTAGGCGCCGATGTTGACGATGAATTTTCTAATAATTTTACTAGGTTCTCGTTAAGGCCTTCACCAAAACCAGAAAAACTTTTTCCAAAAAGTTGCAATGATGTGGTTGTATCTACCGTTCCGTCTGTGATTGTAGCTACTACTGATCCATCTGTTTTGTTTATTGTGTACGCCATATACCAGTATTTATAACCTTCCTACACTTATTAAAATGACACTTTCACCAGCATCTTCTTTGTTTTCCATTGCTTTGCCTACCACAGAACCTAAAACTGGGCTTATCGCCTTTTGAGCACAGCCAGGATGTGTTCCGCAAGTAGTCAAAAGATCGCCTTTAGCAACGACACCATGCACTTTACATTTCACTTTTCCAACTAATGCTATTGCCTGTCCTTCGGAGTTGTCGTTCATTATGTATGCTGGATTTTCACT
>MDTB01241257.1_pt1 | contig 11912 bp, 10 predicted proteins | sample 811161 | NCBI WGS metagenome assembly MDTB01 (sample SAMN05326650, study PRJNA326480) | marine metagenome | isolation source: seawater | place: Mediterranean Sea | collected 2009 | reverse complement strand
TCAAGAAGGCAAGTTCTTCCGGCTTTTGGTCGGGCCGTTCTAGGCGTATCGGCGCAGAAAACCCCCGTAGCAACGAGGATATTGGTCGGTCCGGCACTTTGTCGAAGGTGAACTGCTGTTTTGCTTTGGTAAGATGCAGTATTTGCTCTCCCTTGGGCGATGGCATGTCTGTTCCTGTCTCATCTAACAGACCAAAGGTAATCGGAATATGCAGCGGCTTTTTATCAGGTTGGCCGGGTGTCGGCTGCGTTTCCTGAGTAAGGGTCAATGTATAGCGATTATTGTTGGCATCGTATTGGTCGCGCACAGTCACCGACGGCGTACCCGCTTGGGAGTACCATAATCTGAATTGGCCTAGATCAACGCCGCTGGCGTCTTCCATGGCGCTGGCAAAATCATCGCAGGTAACTGCCTGTCCATCATGACGCTGGAAATAGAGGTCCATGCCTTTACGGAACCCGTCTTCGCCCAATAGTGTATGCATCATGCGGATAACTTCCGCGCCTTTCTCGTACACGGTAGCGGTGTAAAAATTGTTAATTTCTATATAGGCCTCAGGGCGCACGGGATGGGCGAGCGGGCTGTTATCTTCCTGGAATTGTCGACTACGCAGAGTACGTACGTCGCTGATACGTTGTACGGCGGCAGAGCGCATGTCGGCGGAAAACTGCTGATCTCGAAAGACCGTGAGTCCCTCTTTGAGACTGAGCTGAAACCAGTCGCGGCAGGTCACGCGGTTACCGGTCCAATTGTGGAAATATTCGTGCGCTATAATGCCTTCAATCAATGCATAATCAGTGTCGGTCGCCGTCGCCGCATCCGCGAGTACGTACTTGTCATTAAACAGATTGAGGCCCTTATTTTCCATCGCTCCCATGTTGAAGGCGCTTACAGCCACTATCATATAAATGTCGAGGTCGTATTCGAGGCCAAATTTTTTTTCGTCCCACTTCATCGCGTTAATTAGAGAATCCATGGCATGGCGTGCGCGGGCTTCTTTGCCGTGTTCGACAAAAATTTGCAGTTTTACGTCTCGTTTCGATGCCGTTTGAAAGGTCTCTTCCAGGCAACCCAGATCGCCAGCCACGAGTGCGAAAAGGTAGCAGGGCTTCGGATAAGGGTCTTCCCAGGTGGCGGAGTGGGCGCCATCTGCGCGTTCTTCGTTTTTGATGCAGTTACCGTTGGAGAGCAAAACTGGATATTTGGCTTTCTCGGCTGTAATGCGGGTCTTGAAGCGTGCTAGTACGTCCGGCCTATCTAGATACCAAGTAATACGCCGGAAACCTTGCGCCTCGCATTGGGTGCAGAATATGGTGCCGGATTTATAGAGCCCTTCCAACGCGGTGTTGGTTTCCGGGTGAATGCTGACGCTAGTTTCTACAATGAAACTATCGGGTAGGTCTGTGATTTGTAGGGTATTCTCGGTGAGGGAAAAAGCGCTGTCATCGAGCGTGTTTCCATCAATGGCGACCCGTAATGTTTCGAGATATTCACCGTCCAGAATAAGCGCTGCGTTGGGGTTGTCCGCCTTGGCGTTACGCCGCATCTGTAGCCGGGCGTCAACAATTGTTGCCTCTTCACCGAGTGTTACATCAAGGATGACCGTATCGATCAGGAATTCAGGTGGGCTGTAATCTTTTAGGTGAATGCTAAGGGGTGTGTCTATCTTCATGACTTAACCGGGTAGCGAATAGAGGGCCTCTGGTGTGGGGTCGCCATTACAGGCGGCACGATCAGTCTCTACCATGTGAATTAAGTGCGAATGTACCGCTCGGCAAGCGCCGTTATATAGCCGAGGATCTAGCCCTTTGTACATTTCGGCGACCAAGTCCTCTATGTTATCAAGACCTTTCCGAAGGCAGCGTTCAATTTGCTTTTCTCGGTCTCGTCTGTGCGCAACAAGAGCGCCCACATAGGCCTGTGGATCTTCGATACATGTACCGTGATTGGGCCAATACCGCTCTTCGCTTCGGGCGAGAAGTTTTTCAAGTGAGCCGATGTAATCGCCCATATGGCCGTCTGGGTCCGATACTACCGTAGTAGACCAACCCATTACTTGATCGCCGCTAAACAATACATTTTCTTCTTTGAGTGCATAGCAAAGGTGATTAGAGGCATGGCCCGGAGTGTGAACTGCTTCCAGTGTCCAGCCGTTACCTCTAACGATATCGCCATCTTTCAGCTCAATGTCCGGTTCATAATCAAAGTCGCCGGTACCCGTGCCAACGGCTAGCCCCCGGTCTGCGCCGTGTTGCCCGTAGCCGAAAGTGGTGGCACCGGTCACTGGTTTTAATAGTTCGGTATTTGGTGAATGATCTCGGTGCGTGTGCGTCACAAAAATATGCGTGATTTTTTCGCTTTTGGTAGCTTTTAAGATGGCATCCGCGTGTTCTTGGTCCAGTGGGCCCGGATCGATTACCGCGACTTCGCCTTGGCCAATGATAAAGGTGCCGGTGCCGTGAAAAGTAAAGGGCCCTGGGTTGTTGGCGATGACACGACGAATGAGCGGCGAAAGTTGGTCTGCTTCACCATACTCGAATTCTAATTCTCTATTATAAGGGATGGCTATTCGTTTTCCCATCAGTCGATCGCCCTTTCCTGCTCGTCTTGGTCTATCATAGCGTGCCCTGGATTAGGCGCCGCTTTGCCTGCCTGTCAAGGCTGGCTTTTTGGCGCTGATCAGTAAAGCGCATTGTTCCACATCACCGACATAGGTAAAGTCGCACTAGATTTAGAATAAGAACAAAAGAAAATAAAAGGGGAATTCTATGTTCACCACGCGACCGGAACTACTTGGCACGTTCGGTATGGTTTCGACGACACATTGGCTCGCATCGACAGCCGCTATGTCAATGTTGGAAAAGGGTGGGAATGCATTTGATGCGGCTGTGTGTGCGGGCTTCGTGCTGCATATTGCCGAGCCGCATTTGAACGGCCCGGGCGGAGATATGCCAGCTATCCTTCATGTTGCCGGTGAAGACAAACCGCGCGTGCTGTGTGGGCAAGGAACGGCACCTGCAGGTGCCACCATGTCACATTACCGTGATGAGTTGGATCTTGACCTTGCGCCGGGCACCGGTTTATTGGCGACCGCTATTCCGGGCGCGGTGGACGGATATCTATTGATGCTGCGCGATTACGGCAAGCTCGATTTGGAAACGGTGCTCGAAAATGCAGTCTATTACGCGGAAAATGGTGCTCCGATTGTGCCGAACGTTTGTAATACCATAGCAGGTGTGGCCGACTTGTTCCGTGATCATTGGCCGACCTCGGTACCGGTCTATATGCCGAACGGGGATGTGCCTCGGCCGGGCGCGCTGTTAGGGAACAAAGGTATTGCGGCGACCTGGAAGCGCTTAATTAAGGAGGCCAAGGCTGCGGGAGGTGACCGTCAGGCTCAGATAGAAGCGGCCCGGAATGCGTGGGGTAATGGATTTGTGGCAGAAGCGATTGATAAATTCTGTCGTGAGAATGAAGTGATGGATGTCTCCGGCACGCCTCATAAGGGAGTGTTGGCCGGTGATGATATGGCCAATTGGCGGGCGTCTTATGACGTGCCTTTATCCTATAATTTTAATGGTTATACGATCTTCAAATGCGGTGCTTGGAGCCAAGGACCGGTGCAATTGCAACAACTCGCCTTGTTGCAAGGGTTTGGGCTTGAGGACATGGATACGGTCAGCGGCGAATTCGTTCACACGATCACTGAATGTGCCAAGTTAGCTTTCGCAGACCGAGAGACCTTTTACGGCGATCCGGATTTTGTCGAAGTGCCAATCGAAACGCTTTTGTCGAATGCCTATAATGACGAACGCCGCAAGCTAATCGGCGATAAGGCGTCTTTGGAATTTCGTCCCGGCAAAATCGACGGTTATGGCGCACCGGTGGATTATCAGGCCGCCATCGATGGGGCCAGTTCCATGAAATCTGACATGGCGGGGATTGGCGAACCTACGGTCGGGCGCCCCACCAAGGGCGATACTTGCCACGTCGATGTGATCGATAATGACGGCAATATGGTTGCCGTAACGCCGTCCGGCGGGTGGCTGCAAAGCTCACCGGTTATTCCGGAACTGGGCTTTTGTTTAGGCTCGCGGATGCAGATGTTCTGGCTCAAAGACGATATGCCAGCTAGCCTTCGGCCTGGAAGTCGTCCCAGGACTACATTGACACCTTCCATGGCCTATCGGGACGGTAAGCCTTATATGGTGTATGGTACTCCCGGGGGCGACCAACAGGATCAATGGCAGACGAATTTCCTGCTGCGTCATGCGGTCCATGGATTGAATCTGCAAGAAGCAATCGACGCCCCGTCCTTCCATAACGAACATCATCCGAGTTCGTTCTATCCCCGTCAGGCATCTCCGGGCCGCTTGATCGTCGAAGGCCGTTTCCCCAAAGCGACGCAAAAGGAATTGGAAAAGCGCGGGCATGCGCTTGAGGTTGGCGGTGACTGGTCGGAAGGCCGCATGTGTGCGGTTTCGCAGGAAGGTGGTATTTTGAAAGGGGCGGCAAATCCCCGAGGGATGCAGGGATATGCTGTCGGCCGGTAACTCGGATCTCCCTATGTTACCCGTACCGACAAACCTGATTACTGGCTTCCTAGGTGTAGGTAAGACGACGGCGATCAAGTCTTTGTTGGCCCGTAAGCCTGAAGGCGAGGTATGGGCGGTGCTGGTCAACGAGTTTGGCGATATTGGTATCGATGCGGCAGCTATTGGTAGCGGAGAAGGAGGTGATGATGACCTTATCCGTATGGTGCCGGGCGGCTGTATTTGTTGCGTCGGCAACATGGCAATGGGTGTTGCGCTTGCTGACCTCATTCGAAAAGTATCGCCGGCGCGGCTGCTAATAGAGCCGACCGGACTTGGGCACCCGGCAGGGGTCTTAGACTTATTACGCGAAGCTGAGAGTGTCGGGCAAATAGATTTGCGAGCAACAATTTGTCTTGTAGACCCGCGGCGCTTGGCTGAAATCAACGAAGCAGAATCTGAAATTTTTCAAGACCAGATACATATGGCCGATGCACTGATTGCCCATAAGTGCGACCTCTCGAATATGGAGGAACGGGCTGCTTTTACAAAATGGGCGGCAGAGCTTTTTCCGCCGAAGAGTTTTGTCGGCGCAGCGGTCGAGGGCGGGTTCGATACAGAGTTATTGGATCTCGATGCAAACCCAATGCGAACGCCGCTTTTCCCCGATGCACACGCTCATACCCATGACCAGCACCACCACAGAGCAAAAAGGGAGGACGCCCTAAAACCCGGCGTGCCCGTGCGAGCTACGAATACGGGGCTTGGGCATAAAGCCTACGGATGGATTTTCTCGCCAGAAGACGTGTTTAACCGTCGCCGGTTGCTGGAATTGTTGAGCGCTATGGAAAACATTGTGCGTTTGAAAGGCGTTTTTCGCACTGGCAGACATTGGATGTTGGTTGATAAGGTTGGTGATGAATTGCGCCGTACGACGATTGCATATAAGCGCGATAGTCGGATTGAACTCATTGTTTCGGATCGAGCGGCCCAAATGAATTGGCAAGCATTAGAAGGGGCGTTGGTTGATTGTTTGAGACCACGTGCTATCACAAAGTCATGAAGCTTAATGATTTAGAACAAGCCATGTTGGAGGGCGCCCACGGTAGGGCGGCGCAATGGGCAATTGAATACCAGCGAAGCGTCGGCACTTTTTTCGATGCTGAGGATTTCGTGCGGGTGCGCGTTATTCACGTGAGTACAGACCGGGAGACAATGGGTGATAGTGGTGTTGCGTTTATTGAAGATCTCGGCCAATTGCGGCCAGCGGAACGCCGGCCGCGATCTTTTGCAACAGCAGATTTTCGTGGTTTCGATGAAGACACGTTTAAATTTTTGCTGCCTGGTCGGGATTTGATGGCCGAGAGTGCTCAAGCGGTCGCCGCTCTTGGTAAGCTCGGTGTTGTGACTTCACATGCTTATGTGAATGACCATTCCGTAACTGCGCCCGCGTTCGGGGAATCCTGCGGCTATAGCGGCACACCATCGGTTGTTTATATGAATGGCATCGTCGGCGCTCGGTGCAATTTCGAAGCCGGCCCATCGAGCCTTGCCGCATTCTTTACTGGACGTGTTCCGCGCTACGGCTTTCATTTGGATGAAAAGCGAATTGGAACCCATGGCTTTAAGCTCGATTTTACACCCGAGACAATTACAGATTGGGGCATTGTGGGTGCGTTAATCGGACGAAAATTAAATTCCTATTGGTCCGTGCCTGTTCTGGAGCTCCCCGGACCCAAGCCGTCCATCCTCGATCTTAACCATATGGCACTTTCCATGGCGAGTTATGGCTCGACGGCGATGTTCCACGTTATTGGTATGACGCCGGAAGCCCCAGATTGGAAAACCGCATGCGGTGGCAAATCCGTCGACACGGAGATGATTTCACAGACTGATGTGGATTGCTTCTACGAGGAATGGGGAGGTGTAGGTCAAAAACTCGATATCGTCGCGTTGTCGACACCGCAATTAGATATTCCCGAGATGGTACAAATCGCTGAGATGCTAGAGGGCAAGCAAGTTCATAGTGATACGGCGTTACTCGTTTATACACCTTTAGAGCTGAAAGAGGCCTGTGCGCGCATTGGCGTTAATGAGATTATAGAGAAGGCGGGAGCGCGTGTGGTCCATGGCCATGACTTTTTTGCCACATTCGCCAAGGAAATACGCGAAGCCCATGGTTGGGAACGCTTAATGACCCATTCGGTAAAGATGGTGAATATTTGTGAAGGTTATGGCTATAAGCCAACGCCGGCATCGATCCCGCGGTGTATCGAATCTGCCATTGCCGGGAAGGTGTTGCCATGAGCGAGACAGTCATTAAAGGTCATTTGGGAATAGGCCCTGCGGTTGAAGGTATTGCGCTGTCAGCGTCTGATAATTTCAGCACGCGCTACGATTTGGATCGTGACCAAGGGCTGGTTTCACGGCCTAGCCATAAGCTTTACGGTGAAAATTATGTAGGACGCATTCTAGTGCTTAATGCCGCAAAAGGCGGCGTAGCTTCGGCCTGGATGCTTCGCGAAATGGTACAAAAAAACAAAGCACCTCTCGGATTATTACTTAACGACGCTAATCCCGTCATGGCCCAAGGGGCGGCCTTTGCGCAGATGCCGTTTATGGACCGATTCGAGACTGATATTACACAGTTCATCAAAACCGGTGACCGAATTATTGTAGAACCTGCTCAGGGGCTAGTACGAATTTTGCTGGCAGACTAAATTGCAACCGACAAACGAACGTCGGAGGCAATCGTGGCTCAGATAGATGCTCAACAACAAACTCGCTTGAACGTGAGACCCTTGACGCCTTGCTTCGGTGGATTGGTAGACGGCATTGATTTATCTACCACAATAAAGGACACGATATTTGATCAGATCCTCCGAGAATTTGTGAGGAAATCTCTGCTAATTATCCCTGGCCAAAAACTGACGCCGGGGATCCTTATCGACTTCAGTAAACGGTTTGGCGAATTGGAGTGGCATGTACTCAACCAATACTGTCTAGAAGAGCACCCGGAAATTTTAGTGGTGTCAAACCTCCAAAAGAATGGTCGGCACATTGGGGCCTATGGCGGCTCAAAAAAATTTCATACCGACCTGGCCTATATTGCTGAACCGAGCCTGGGATCCTTGTTCTATTGTTTGGAATGTCCCGAAGGCGAGGGTGAGACTTCATTTATTAGTATGAGTGCGGTCTATGATGCACTGCCGGCCGAAAAGCGCGATTGGCTTGAGGACAAGCAAATAGTTTTCGATTACGGCTGGCATCACGACCGTGAGCATGCACACCGTCCGCCTATGACATCTGAACAACGGGCGAAGACACCACCGGTGACACATCCCGCCGTGCGTACGCATCCGGCAAGTGGTCGGAGGTCCTTATATGTTTCAGAGTTTCATGCGCGCCAGTTTGTCGATATGTCGGAGGCGCAAAGCCAGACCATTTTTGGTGAGTTGATCAAATTCGCGAATCAGCCCGAGTTCGGTTATACCCATAGCTGGACTCCAGGGGACTTGGTGATTTGGGATAATCGGTGTTTGCTCCACAAGGCGATGCCATTCGATGAGGAGAACGCACGCCGGCTTATGTATAGGACAACTGTGAAAGGTGATAAGCCTTTCTTGAGTGCGCAATGAAGGGAGACTATGAAATGGTAATCGCCAAATCTATAGAACAAATAGCTATCTCTATCACGCCTTTGACTGATCACATTGGCGCGGAGGTTTTTGGTGCTGACTTGGCCGCGCCGATGGACAATGCGATTTTTGACCGTATCCGTCGAGCGTTAAGCGATTGGGGTGTGTTAGTTTTTCGTGGTCAGGAATGGACGCCGGAGGGGCATATCGCGTTCAGCCGACGCTTCGGGCCGTTAGAAGATCATGTGCTCAGCGATTATTGCTTGCCCGGTCATCCGGAAATATTCGTTGTTTCTAACATCATCGAAAATGGCAAGCATATCGGCGCGTTCGGTGGTTCCAAGCGCTATCATTCTGATCTTTCCTATATGCACGAGCCTAGCCTGGGCTCTATTTTTCATTGTCTTGAGTGCCCCGAGGGTGAAGGCGAAACATGTTTCACTAGTATGTTCGCTGTCTATGACGCGCTGCCCGCGGAACGTAAAAAATGGCTGGAGGCTCGGCTGGGTGTTCATGATTATGTTTGGAATTTTGAAAATAACCATATTGATCGACCGCCTCTGACCGATGAGCAAAAGGCAAAGACCCCCATTGTAAGTCATCCAGCCGTACGCACCCACCCAGAGAACCGTCGAAAAGCACTTTATGTTTCGGACGTCTTTGTGAGCCATTTCGAGGGCGAGGACTATGACGAAAGTAGGGCCCTAGTTAAGGAATTGATGAATTTCGCTAGCCAGCCGCGGTTTGAGTATGTGCATCGTTGGACCCCGGGTGATGTGATTATCTGGGATAACCGCAGCGTGCTTCACAAGGCGCTGCCGTTTGACGAAACAAATGCTCGACGTCGAATGCACCGAACCACAATTCGGGGTGACCGGCCTTTTCTGGATGCATAAGGCATGACTGATCCAGTTGCTTGGGAAATCTTTGCACTTAAATACGCGGAACGGCCGGATGCGATGAAGCACGATCATTTCGTGTTTACAGACGCTCATGACGGCCCAATGCCCATGGATTATTTCATTTGGGCGCTACGCAATGAGACGGGACGCGTCATTGTTATAGACATGGGTTTTGAGGAAAAAGAGGCTAAGAAACGTGGGCGTAAAATTCTGCGAACACCTGCCGAAGCGCTTGCGGGCATCGGTATTGATGCGGCGGCGGTGGAAGAGTTGGTAATTAGTCATATGCATTATGATCATTGTGGCAATGCGCAGCAGTTCCCGAACGCTATGTTTTTTGTTCAGGAACGCGAAATGGCCTTCGCAACCGGCCGTCACATGCAACACAAGACATTCCGGAATATTTTTGCTGTCGACTATGTGGTGGATTTAGTTCGTGCGCTCTATCGTGACCGAGTGGAATTCGTTGATGGTATGATGGAAATGGCACCGGGTGTTACATTACATCATGTGGGAGGGCATACCGATGGGCTCCAGATTGTTCGTGTTTGGACGGCCCGAGGGTGGGTGGTTTTGGCCGCGGACGCGGCACATTTGTACGCTAATTTAAACGATGTTAATCCGTTCCCGTTGGTCTTTAATGTGGCGGATATGCTGACGGGCTATCAAACCATTGAGACGTTAGCTGATTCTCCTCAACATATCATACCGGGACACGATCCTTTGGTGATGTCCCGTTTCCCTGTAGCGGACGGAGCGGAGCAATACGCCGTACGTTTAGATTTAGATCCGCTTAATTGGGATTGAGCACTTGAAAGCGGCGCTGTGAAGCGCTACCCCGTATGCGTCAAAAATTTGATGATCAACGTTAAAAGGAAGGTCGTATGGCCCATCATCACAGTAAGGTTCTAATCATCGGTTCCGGCCCGGCTGGCTACACCGCGGCGATTTATGCTGCCCGGGCGAACTTAAAGCCGGTGATTGTCACGGGCATGCAGCAAGGTGGGCAGATGACTATTACCACCGATGTAGAAAACTACCCTGGCTTTGAGGAGGTGATCCAAGGTCCTTGGCTGATGGAGCAGATGCAAAAGCAAGCAGAAGCTGTCGGCACGAAGTTGATTTACGATATGATAAATGATGTAGATTTTACTCACGCGCCGTTCAAAATGAACGGCGATATGGGTGATACATATTCGGGCGATTCGGTGATCATTACCACGGGTGCGCAAGCACGATGGTTGGGGCTGGAATCAGAAGAGAAATTTCAAGGCTTTGGCGTTTCAGCATGCGCAACCTGTGATGGATTTTTCTTTAAAGACCAGGATGTGGCGGTGGTGGGCGGCGGTAATACCGCTGTTGAAGAAGCACTTTATCTCACCAACCATGCAAGCAAAGTGACGGTTATCCACCGTCGGGATGAATTCCGTGCGGAAAAAATTCTGCAAGACCGACTTTTTAAAAATGAAAAAGTGGAGGTGATGTGGGATTCTCAGCTCGATGAGGTGCTGGGAGGCGGTGATCCACTGGAAGTAACCGGAGCGCGGGTAAAGAACGTCAAAACTGGCGAGACTACCGACCTGGGTCTACAAGGCGTGTTTATCGCCATCGGCCATGATCCAGCTACCGAAGTGTTCAAGGGTAAGGTGGATATGGATGGTGAGGGCTATATTCTGACCGCGCCTGATAGCACGGTAACCAATATTCCAGGTGTGTTTGCTGCGGGCGATGTGAAGGATAAGGTCTTCCGTCAGGCAGTAACCGCAGCGGGGATGGGCTGTATGGCCGCACTAGAGGCCGCAAATTTTGTCGCGGACCTCGATTTGGTGGAAGCGGCAGAGTAACCGTCGGTTACAGGGCGGTCTTCCGTGTTTCCTGGAGCATACGCGCAACCTCTGTATGATCTGAGGAGGGTCCATAATAATTGACGGCTTCCGCAAATGCATCGCGTACCAGTGCTGTACACGGCGCTGATAGGCCGGTGTTGCGCGCCAAATCTTGGGCTATAGTTAAATCTTTTAGCATCAGGCCATTTGAGAATCCTGACCCGTAGTCTTTATTGAGAATAAACTGGTGAAATTTTAATTCGGTAGCATTACTGCGACCGGAAGATTTATTGATGGTATCAATCATAACCGCAGGGTCCAGGCCAAAGCGCTTACCGATCATCAACGCTTCCGTAGTTGCGAACACGCTTAAGGCAGACAGCATATTGTTGAGCGCCTTCAGAGCATGACCAGCACCAAGCTCGCCACATTCAAAAACGTCGTCCCCTATGTCCTGGAATAAGGGCTGGGCACGTTCTATCGAGGCCTTTTCACCACCGACCATTATGGAAATTGTGCCAGCTGCAGCACGCTTTACACCGCCTGAGACGGGTGCATCAATGAAAGAGATGCCATGTTCTTTGAGGGTTTCTCCTAGATTAACGGTACCCGTTGGCTCAGAAGAACTCATATCAATAAATAATTTGCTATCATCCAAGCCTGCCAGCAGGCAATCGTCTCCGTTTTTTTCACCGAGGACTATTTTGCGCACATCTTGGCCGCTAGGCACAATCGTGATGATGATATCTGCCGCCTGCGCTAAACTTTCCAGCCCGTTGGCAGGGCGTGCGTCGAACTCCTTTACGAAACAGTCTACGGCTTCCCTACTTAGATCAAAAACAATCATCTCATGTCCGGCGCGCGCTAAATTGGCGGCAATAGGCCGCCCCATATTACCAAGGCCGATATATCCAATTTTCATTTTTCATTTTCCCCAATGGCATAAACTGTCACTAAAATCCTAAACAAACACTCCCGAAAGCCGCGTCATACATCAATTTATATGAATAAATT